>Ga0224505_10000020_pt1 | contig 124267 bp, 119 predicted proteins | sample SF_Jan12_sed_USG_FD_169102 | JGI IMG/M metagenome (GOLD analysis project Ga0224505, IMG submission 169102) | Sediment microbial communities from San Francisco Bay, California, United States - SF_Jan12_sed_USGS_4_1 | ecosystem: Environmental > Aquatic > Marine > Sediment | place: USA...
AATAGCATAACTTTGTTGTGCTATGAAAAATGCCTCTCCTGTGTTTTATTGGGCCGCGCGCTTGGTAGCGGCTTTTGTTCTGTTTCAGACGTTGTTTTTTAAGTTTACCGGCGCTGAGGAATCCGTCTACATATTTACCACCGTGGGTATAGAACCCTGGGGAAGGATTGCTGTTGGAACACTTGAATTGATTGCTGCAGTATTGTTAATAATACCTGGAACAGCCTGGCTTGGTGGTATCTTGGGACTCGGACTAATGCTTGGCGCCATAACCATGCACCTTGCTATCCTGGGTATAGTTGTCAGGGATGATGGCGGCTATCTTTTTTTCCTCGCTGTATTGGTTGCCTCCTGCAGTGCATATGTGATTATTAGAAATCGAACCAAGTTAGTTTCCCTATTAATAGCCATTCGGGGTAAGCGTTAGTTGATTTCTTTTAACGCATTTTCAAGTTCTTCCTTGAATGCATCCTGGGCAAGCGAACTTTTTAGCCCATCTAGCAAAAAATTGGGTATCTTTTCAGACTTAACGATTTTCTCTTTTATCTCCTTAATCATGTCCAAGGCATCGTCCTTGCCTTCAAAGTCGGATTCGCTTTTTACTTTTTCTTCAAGTATATCCAATGCGGTTATGGATTTGCTTTGTTCCTCCTTTTCTGCAAGCAGCTTGGAATGGTCGATCGTTCTATCATCGACGCATTGATTATACGCATCGACTATCTCATTCAATTCTTTTTTTCCAAGATCTCCATTATCAATTTGCTCCACAACAGATGGGCAATCTTCAAGGAATTTTTTCATAAACTTTTTGAAGCTCAGGTTAGGAACTTCCAATCCTGTTCCATCTTTTCGTGACAGAAACAAGCCATCAAAAGTCGCTTGGTTTGCTAACTGAAAACTATAAAGCGAGAGATATCCAGCTTTCTGAAGCTTCATAAAGGTGTATCCATTAGGTCCTTTTACTGGTTGATAGATATCTCCCTTGTATTGAAAAGCTAGTACCTTGAACATCGGATAAACGATCTTCTTCTTATCAGCGCCTTTGAGTTGCACTTTCTTGTCAACACTGTAAAACAGTGGTTTAACCTCGCCTCTCACCGTATCCCCCAGGGTTGTAACAACGAAATCTTGCGCGTGAGCGTATTCCAGAGTAATGAGCAGGATAAGGAAGCTGAAAATTTGCATTATGCTCAGGCTTTTCATAGTTACTTAAGGTTTTGAGCCTGAAAGATAAGCGATTATATTTTTTGCATTCAACGACTACTCAAATTTTCCTTTGATTTTCAATCTACCCGATTCCTTAAGTGCCTTGCTGATAATCCATTCTAAGTGTCCGTTGGTACTGCGAAATTCGTCAATTGCCCATTTTTCAACTGCTTTGAATACTTCAGGATCTACCCGCAAAACAAAAGTTTTTTTCTGCGCCATTAATCTAATTCTTCATGCTGAAAATTCTGAAAAGAGGAGTGGACTGACAATGATGCTCCTAATGGTTAAGTGTGCCTGTATTCACGACGGGACTAACATCTTTATCCGAGCAGAGTACAACCATCAGGTTACTCACCATCGCAGCTTTGCGTTCATCGTCAAGATCAATGATATCGTGCTCGGAGAGTTGACTTAGGGCCATCTGCACCATGCTTATAGCTCCTTCCACTATTTTGAATCTTGCAGCGACCACAGCGGTTGCCTGTTGTCTACGGAGCATCGCACTTGCGATTTCAGGGGCATAGGCAAGGTAGCCAATACGGGCCTCGATGACGTGAATCCCAGCAATATCTAGCCTGTTCTTCAGGTTTTCTTCCAACGCCCTGTTTACTTCCTCATGACCTGAGCGAAGTGTAAGTTCGGCGTCTGTATCAAAATTGTCATAGGGGTATAGTCCAGCTAATTTGCGAACTGCAGAATCACTTTGAATTCGTACGAAGTTCTCGTAATTATCAACTTCAAAGGCAGCTTTGAATGTGTCTCGCACCTGCCAGACCAAAATAACCCCAATTTGAATCGGATTTCCTACTTTGTCATTTACCTTAATTTTTTCACTGTCAAAGTTTCTTGCCCGCAGAGAAATCGGTTTCTTAACGAAAAGTGGATTTACCCAGAAGAATCCGTTTGTTTTCACGGTGCCTTTATAGTCACCAAACAAAACCAACACTACAGAGCTGTTGGGGTTTACATAAAAGAAACCCGGTATAAGCAACCCGCCGAGGATCATCGGGAAGATGAAAAACGGAGCGTGAATCGCAATAAATCCGCCAATTCCTGTTATTAAGCATGTGCCCACAACAATGGCCATCAGGTAGCCCGACATGGGGCTGTTGTTTTTCTCGTTATGCATAAACTTGATATTAAATTGATATCATTACAATATTATATACGCGAATGACTGTTTGCAAGTTTCATGGTAGGATTATTTTTTTGAATGGACTTTATGCATCAAATTTGACCATATGGTAAAGTACAACCCCAAGCAATGGCTTTCTCTTATTTTTCATTCTTATAGTCGCAGGGTAATAGTAACGCTGTGGCCTGCGCTACTTTTTATGTCGGTATATTCTTCCTTACTGTGTTATTTTTTTTTAGATTATTTCCAACTGCACCAGGCTGATTTTCAACCCACCATTGCCATGCACTCCCTGCTAGGTATTGTGTTGGGTTTGTTCTTGGTCTTCCGCACGAATACCGCATACGATCGATGGTGGGAGGGTAGGAAAATTTGGGGTGGCATGGTCAATAGCACCCGAAATTTTGCCATGAAAGTAAATGCCTGCATCAGCAAAGATAGCCACGAGGATCGAGATTGGTTTTCCAAAATGATTCCTAATTTCGTTTTTGCGATGAAGGAGAGCCTCCGCTCAGGCGTTCAATTTGCAGAATTGGATGCGCCAAACGAATCCTTTATCAATGACTTAAGAAAGTATAAGCATAAGCCAAACCGGATTGCAGCATTGCTGTATGAAAGGGTCAATAGCCTTTATTCCGATAAATTGATAACAGGAGATCAGCTTATCAATATGGATAAGGAATTGAAAGATTTTATTGATTATCTGGGGGCATGCGAGCGCATTAAATATACCCCAATACCGTACTCGTATATGATGTACGTGAAGAAATTCATTACCATTTATATCATCACGCTACCGTTTGGCTTTGTTACACAGTCCGGATATATGACGGTTCCCATCGTCGTACTCGTTTCCTTTGTATTGCTGAGTGTAGAACTAATCGCGGAGGAGATTGAAGACCCTTTTGGCCGTGATGTCAACGACCTGCCTTTAGATGACCTTGCAGCCAAGATGCAGGAAAATGTCAGAGAGATACTATTGTGACTACTCGACCAGAAAATCAATGTCTACATTTAGTGGATAGCGCATTAAATACTCAAGGGCTTTCTTAACAGTCATATCTTCAAACAGCACTTGATAAAGCGTGGCCGTTATTGGTGCACGTACCTTATAATGGTCGGCGCACTTCTTCGCTATCTTAACGGTATTAATCCCTTCAGCAACTTCATCTGTCTTTGCCAAAATTTCCTTCAAACTCTCTCCACGCGCAAGTTTGTATCCTACAGTAAAATTACGGCTCAGTGCGCTGTTGCAGGTCGTTACGAGGTCGCCGATGCCGGCAATGCCCAGGAATGCTTTGGTATTCCCTCCTAGCGCTCGGCCCAGGTATACCATTTCTACCATGCCTCGACTTACCAGCAAGCCCTTCGCATTTTCGCCATATCCCATGCCACTTAGCGCACCTGCCGCGATTGCAATAATATTCTTCAGGACCCCTGCCAGTTCCACACCAACCAAGTCTTTGTTCCCATAAACCTGAAAATTATCACTTCTCAGCAGCCGCTGCCCAACATTAATCACTTCGTTAAAATGACTCGCAACGACGGTAGCGGCAGGATGACCCTCAGCAAGTTCTCTGCTTAAGTTCGGCCCAGCAAGACATCCAACCCGAACGGCTACGCTCTCTTCCTGAATCACCTCACTTATCGTTTTTACCACACTCCGGTCCAGCGTTGGCATTGTATCGATAGTTTTTCCTTCAGGAAGCCTGACATCAAAACCCTTCGTGCCGTGAATGAGTATATGATATGGATGAAGGTGGATGGAGAGCTGCTTCATCATGGACCTAAAATGCTGCGAGGGCACGATGGGAAAGATCACATCGCACTGTCTGGCCAATGATGCAAGATCGTTGGTGGGAAGGATGTTTTTGTGCATGGGATGACCTCTGTTCTCCTTTGTTTGGAGGATTCGTTGGATCACACTTTCATCACGGGCATATAGTAGCACTCTTCTGTGCTGCGCGAGCATGTTGGCAACAACACTGCCAAAGTTTCCTGCACCAATCACACCGATCGGCTTACTTGTGTCAGACAAACTTTTCGAGGTCATATCCAACCAACCTGTTATGATAGTAGTAGAGGGTGTTGAAATCTTTTGTGACGATGTTCCCTTCTTTGTTCATCAACAAAGGTCTTTTTAAATGGAAGATACCAACGTTATCGAGTCCATGCCGGATTACCAGATCTATGTTTCCCTTTAAGTGAGTGGCATGATATACCTTGCCCTGCTCTCTTAATACATATACCTGTTTACGCACGCGCTTGAACGCTGCCCGGAAATCTTCATAAAGGATAACCTGGCCTTCTTCCGGGAGACGAAGCAGGCCAAATAAATCAAGTTTAGGGTGTTTCTTTTGCCAGATTTCAAATGCAACAAATGCGACAAGATGACTTGCAAAAATCCGATTTATGCGGTGGTATTCTGCAACTATTTTATGACTGAGCATCCGCGTGTATTCATCTTCCCGTTGTTTATCAACGGTTATTTCTCCATTAGAAATGAAGTAATCACGCGTATTAATAATTCTACCTTGCGCATCGATGCTTCTCCCCGCATCGTCGACATAATTGCCCATCACATCGAGGCCGGGGCCTATCGATACAGAGATGTTTGATCCTTTTGTGAAAAATTTAAATAAGAACTGCAAAAGCTGCCAGCTGCCATATTTGTCTTGTTCGGGTAAATACCGGTCTGCTCCTTTTGATGTAAGGTATTCATCTATTAAGTCGGGCGCTTCGAGCACGAAATGGTAGTTGAGCGTAACAGGTACTATAAAGATCTTTCGCACTTCCTCACCTGGCGGCGTATCAAGATAAAGATTCCGTTGTGCTTCAATCGTTGAGCTCAACAGGCCAAGTTTTAAGTTTTTTTCAATCATCCCGGACCGCGATCTTGTTCCGCCCGGAAAGAAGATACTGTGTGCCCCTTTTTGAACTGCCAGCATCGAATAAAACTTCAAAGTTTCCAGATAAGGAACATTCTTTTTTCTTCGGTCAACCTTGAAGGCGCCAAGACTATTCATGAAATACGCAAATATCTTGATATTGAAAAGGTTTAGCCCGGCACCATATATAAAAGCGGGAAGCCCAAGTGAATGGATAATCCAACCGATGAGGATAGAATCAAGGTTGCTGGAGTGCGTAGGGACCATAACAACGGTTCCTTCCGTGGCAAGCTTGCGGAGTTGCTTTACCTTGCCAACGATTTGAATCTTATCGCGAAGCGTGTAGCGGGTTCTGAAGAAAGCACCGAATTTCTTAACACGCGCACCATTTAACAGGCGCGCAAACCAGAATTTAACAATCTCACGGGTAAGCCTGTATGAATTGGCTTTGAAGTTTCCTGCAATCTCATTTGCATAGCGCAATACGATGCGATATATGAGTTCATCTGCTTTGGCCTGACATTCTTCAGGACTGAAAGATGCCAGTGCGACCAGCTCCTCCTTCACATTGGCCCAAAACCGGGGCTCATCAGCTGCATCTACGCGCCAACGATTTCTTTTCATCCGCTGCTGTTCGCGATAAACAGTAGCTTCCAACTCGTCAATGATGTGCTTTGTGGTTGGACGCTTCTTTTTTATTTCATCGAACGCCTTCTGAGCCACCTCCTCAATAAACTCCTGACGATTTTTGCTTAATTGATATACCGGCCAGTCAGGTATACCATCAAGTATCGGTTTGTATCGCTTGTTCTTGTTCTTCTTCTCTGCTACTTCCATGGAAGCTGCAAAATAAAACAATTTCCTGCAAGGCCATGCAAATCGCTGTATTTAAGCGCGTTCTATTGCCTGTTGGAGACTGATTTTCATGTCGGAAAACCGATTGAGAGCTTCTTGAACAAAAGGCTTGTCCACAATCTTATAAACCTCAGCCTCACTGGCAACGTCATATTCATTTACTTTGAAGGTTTGCTCCAGCAGACCTTGCTCCAGCTTGATCAGATAGCGATTGTTCCAGGCGAAGACCGTAATCTTACATTCACTATTCGGAATTTCGCCCACAACACGCATGAATTGAATGGATTATTAGTTATAGCTAATTGAATGTGTCAGCAGAAAAGAATTACTTTTTTGGTCCTTCCGCCTCGCGGCTCATAAGCTCATGCTTTATGCTGTTGAGTTCTTGACCAAGGTTTTTGTACACCGTACTACTATGAAGCTGATCAAATTCCATCTGCCGGATGAGTCGCTTAATCTCCATTTCTCGCTTGAGGAGTGAGGCCTTGTCTTTTTCTTCAGGTTTCATGCGATAGAGGAGCTTGGTTTTGGTTTGGTCACGCTAAGATATCAGATAATACGAAACAGAAAATGACGCGAACAGAATTATTTCTGCACCCACTTCAAGTCATTTATTAACTGCTAGGGTGTAAATCCATGCATAGTCAAGGTGATGAGTCTGCGAAGGCCAAGCCAGAAATTTTGAGTTCCGGCCTTTCCCCCTTTTTACCAGGAGCAAGAAAGAATTGAAAAGGTTAGTAGAATTGAAAAGAATTTGATGGGTTTGAGACTAATTTTGTGGGATATGCGTTACCTAAAATGCTATTTTAGTGTTTTTAAACAAGCTAGTAAATTGTATCGGCCTGGAGATTATGCGTAATTGATAGGAGATTTAAGGAAAAGAGGATGAGTTCTAACACTTTTGGGAGGCATTTTGTAAAAGGAGGAATAACCGCTTTATTGCTGCTCTTAACTGCTATGCATAGTAATGCGACCCATTTGAGGGCAGGGGAAATCGTTGCAGTGCGTGAGAACTGCAATAGTCTCACTTTCATAATAACAGTAACCGTCTACACGAATACGAAGAACACAACTGTTCTATTCGGCGGTGATCAGGATATCTTGAACTTTGGTGATGGGGAAACTGTACTTGTACCCGAAACGCCAAATACCATTCGGTTGGACCTGAATCCGGATGGTAGTGTTGCAACGGCTTCTTACACCATAAGTCACACGTATTCTGGGAATGGCACCTATGTTATTAGCTATAAAGAGCCCAACAGAAATGAGGGCGTGTTGAACATGGATGCTTCTGTGAATACTACATTTTACCTGGAAACGGTGGTTACCACGGATCCTTTTTTGGGGTGCAATAATACACCAAGACTCTTGATTCCCCCTATTGATCTGGCGTGTTCTGGAGTTGCCTGGACGCACAACCCTGGCGCTTTTGATCCTGATGGTGACAGCTTATCTTTTTCACTGCAAGTACCATTCAGCGATAGGAATACCGAGGTAATCAACTACAAAAGTCCAAATGATCCCAAATTCTATACGGATTTTGGCACGGGTAATGAAGATGGAACTGGTCCTCCAACCTTTTCAATTGATGCGATTACCGGAACAATCACCTGGGATGCCCCCGGCGCTATTGGAGAATACAATATTGCGTTTCATGTTATAGAATGGAGAAAAAAAGGTGATCGCTGGTACCAAATGGGTTATGTTCGAAGAGACATGCAAATCATCGTTGATGATTGTGAAAATGATCGTCCCGACTTAATAATACCACCTGATACCTGTGTTGTGGCAGGCACAGTACTGGACGCCACGATTTTTGGCATTGACGCCAACAATGACCAAGTTAAAATTGAAGCTTATTCGGAGATCTTTAACTTTCCGCCAGCACAATCCCCGGCAACTTACAGTCCCGTTCCGGGAGTTGATGATTTTCAGCCTTCGGTTCCACCTGCGGAATTGCAATTTCACTGGGATACAGATTGTATTCATGTAAAAGAACAGCCATATCTGGTTGTATTTAAGATCACAGATAAACCAGCAAACGGTCCTAAGCTAGTGACTTTCAAAACCTGGTTCATCAAAGTCGTTGGTCCTGCTCCAATTTGGAAAGATGCGCAGCTGGATTTGTCCAAGCGTCATACTGACCTTGAATGGGATCCGTATTTCTGCCAGGGTGCAGAGAAGATGCAAGTGTGGAGAAAGGTTGATGGTTCTCCATTTGAGCCTGACAATTGTCAAACAGGTATGCCTGATTATTTGGGTTATGAGCTCATTGATGTCTTAGGAATTAAAGACAGTAATGGTTTGCCAATTACGACCTACACGGATACGAATAGCGGAAAAGGGTTGGCCCCTGGTGCTAAATATTGCTATAGGCTGGTTGCCGTCTTCCCACTGCCCAGGGGAGGGGAAAGCTATGTATCGTTGGATATTTGTATTGGGCCAATTTTGGCAGACGTCCCAATCATAACTCACGTAACAGTGGAGAAAACCGATTTATCTGCCGGCATCAATCGAGTAAGTTGGAGAAAGCCGTTCGACGCCAACACCACCCAATTTCCTCCCCCATACCGGTATGAAATTTACAGGGCGATTGGATTTGCGCGCGGAGGGGACTCAGTAAATATTACACCCCCTGGCAACTTTACCGATACGACCTTCTTAGATCAGAGCATTAACACCACAGATAATGTTTACAACTATAGTATAGCAGCCTATGCTTCCAACGGGGGATTTTTAGGTACATCGGCCGCCGCATCATCCGTACGGTTGGATGCAAAGTCGCAGGTGAAAAAAATTGAACTTAATTGGAGCGCATTTGTCCCTTGGTCCAATCAAATTCAGACTTTTCCCAATAAGCATTTGATTTATAGAGGTCCGGAGGGGGCTGTAGAGGCTGATTTGATATTGATCGACAGCGTGGACGTAAGTAGCGCGGGTTTCATATACCTGGATGAAGGACAATGGAACGGCACACCACTAGTTGACAATGAGGTCTATTGCTACAGAATAATGGCAAGAGGAGGCTATGGTAATCCTAGAATTGCTCAGCCGCTAAAGAACTTTTCGCAAATCATTTGTGCGCAACCCGGAGATACTATACCGCCATGCAAGCTTGAACCCCCAGCGCGAAGTACGCTTGACTTTGTGGACTGTAACGATTATTACGAGAAGTTTTGCGAGAAGGACAATTATAGCAACATAATTTATTGGAGCAGATCGGAAGATATTGAATGTCGAAGCGATATTAGGGGATACAATGTATACGGTGCCAGCAAGCAGGGAGATGATTTCTCGCTCATCGCAGAAAACGTAAGAGATACCTTTTACCTGGATAACAACTTGCTATCCTTTGCGCGATGTTATAAGGTTGCGGCAGTAGATCGCTCTGGCAACGTGGGTGAGTTGAGTGAGGAGATTTGTATTGATAATTGCCCATACTATGAACTACCTAATGTATTCACGCCCAACGATGACAGCTACAACGATACGTTTAGCGCTTACAGTATAAGGGGTTTTAATTGTGGTGAAGAAGGAGACTGCATTCCAGCCGAACTAAGGATGAAGTGCGCCAGATTTGTACAAACGGTAAAATTTAAAGTGTACAACCGTTGGGGGCAAGATGTTTACACCTATGATGGTAGAATTGGGAGTGAAGTCAATTCAATCTATATAGACTGGGATGGGAAAGATGATAAAGGAAGCGAATTGGCCTCCGGTGTCTACTATTTTGTGGCCGAAGTCACTTTTGATTCAGTTGATCCATCAAGCAATACAAAAAAAATCAAAGGATGGGTTCACTTGGTTCGATAAATGCCAGTGTTAGAATTCTTGTCCTATTTGATGGTGTCTGCAACCTTTGCAATGGAGCAGTACAATTCATTATCAAGCGGGACCCTGAATCAAAATTCAGGTTTGCTTCCCTCCAATCAGACTTTGGTAAATCGCAACTTGCAAAGTTTGGTTTTGAGGCCACTGCCCTCGAAACTATTGTTGTAGTTGAGAATGACACTATTTTCCAACGCAGTGAGGCGGTTTTGAGAATAACCAGCCATCTAAGCAGCATCTGGCCAATTTTCACCATATTCAAGTTTGTTCCCCACGTTATTCGTGATGGCATCTATAACATCATTGCAGCATACCGCTACAAGATATTTGGCAGGAATGAAAAATGTATGATCCCCGCGCCAGGGTTAAAGAACAGATTCTTGGATGCCAAGTAAGGGCGTGTTTGGGTTCCGCAGGCGTCAGTATACTTTGCTGAAGCCTGGACTTTTTACTTTCATCCATTGTCATTAAACTTGGAGCTCAATAGAGCTGAGCAACTATGAAAGCGTATGTTTTTCCAGGTCAAGGAGCCCAGTTTACGGGTATGGGTAAAGACCTCTATGATGCAAGTCCTCTTGCCAAGAATTTGTTCGATCATGCGAATGATATTCTCGGATTTGACTTAACTCGAATAATGTTCCTTGGCACTGCGGATGAACAGAAGGAAACGAAGGTTACTCAACCAGCTATTTTTTTGCACTCTGTTGCTGCCGCACTTGCTGAAAGCTCTTTTTCACCCGATATGGTAGCAGGACATTCTTTGGGGGAATTTTCCGCCCTTGTTGCCAGTAAAGCACTCTCATTTGAGGATGGCTTGCTTCTGGTTGCAAAAAGGGCGCTTGCCATGCAGCATGCCTGCGAAATCAACCCCTCAACAATGGCCGCCATTATAGGACTAGACGATAAAGTCGTTGAGGATATTTGTGCGGCCATAGATGAAGTGGTTGTTCCTGCGAATTATAATTGCCCCGGACAACTGGTAATTTCAGGGTCCATGAAGGGGATTGAGATTGCTTGCGATCGACTGAAGTCAGCCGGAGCAAGACGGGCAATGCCATTGCAGGTGGGGGGTGCATTTCATTCGCCATTGATGGAACCGGCACGATCTGAACTGGCTGCTGCAATTGAAAGTACTACTTTCAACGAGCCGGTCTGCCCCATTTATCAAAACGTAAATTCAGTTCCTGCTGTGGATGTTAGTGTAATCAAGGAGAATCTTATTGCGCAATTAACCAGCCCTGTGAGATGGACACAGTCTGTACAAAATATGGTGAAGGATGGAGCCAGGGTTTTTGTTGAATGCGGCCCCGGAAAAGTTTTACAAGGGTTGGTGAAAAAAATAGACGCCAATGTTGACGTGATGAGCTTGTAGATTCCTTTGATGGATCATTTGCATATAATGCAGCTGGACATCGGTAGTTTAAAGACAGATATGGTCTACTGTTGACTAGAATCTGTAATCATTTCTACACGAAGTTGATCAGGGCATTCAGCCAGTAATTTACTTATTTGTTTTGCGAATATTGGGTGCTTAAACATTGGGGCAATTTCGTTTAACGGTGTAAGTGCAAATCTCCTCATTGCGAGTTGAGGGTGAGGAATCGAGAGTCGTTCAGTTTCAATTGTCTCTTCTCCATAGAAAAGAATATCAATGTCTATTATTCTAGCACCCCATTTTTCGATTCGTTTGCGGCCCATACTTTCCTCAATGCCCAATAATTCATCCATAACCTTTTGAGGACAAAGGGATGTTTCAATCTCAATAACTTGGTTGTAGAATGACGGTTGATCGCTTTTTCCCCAGGCAGCCGTTTCATAGACTGAGGATACTTTGTTAATCCAACCAATTTTTGGATGGATGGCATGTTGTGCTGCAGCCAGATTTTTATGCCGGTCGCCCATATTTGTGCCTAGCAAAAGAAAAACAGTGGTCTTCATAAAGGAGTCGCGCCATTACAAACATACTTTTTTATTCGAACCAGTATTGCGTACTTTTGAAACTTAAATTAGTACACATGAATTTTGTAAAGGGTTTCCTGACGTCCTGCCTTGGGGCATTTGCGGCGATGGCTCTGGTTTTATTGAGCATTGTTGTGTTAATCTCAATGTCGGGCGAAGAAGAGATTATGGTGAAGGATAATTCCGTGTTGATGCTGGATTTAGATGTCCCTATTTTGGAAATAGAGAAGGAAGATCCGTTTTCAGGCCTCTCACTTTTTGGAGCTAGTTCACGAAAGCCAATTGGGTTAGCGCAGCTTCGCCAATGCATCGCGAAGGCCAAGACAGATCCCAAGATCAAAGGGATCTACTTGTCAATTAGTTATCCGATGACGGGCTTTACAGTTATCGAAGAAATAAGGGAATCGCTAATTAGTTTTAGAGAAGACGGCAAATGGGTGGTAGCATACAGCGAAGTAATGTCGGAAGGAGCTTACTATCTGGCATCTGCGGCTGATAAAGTTTACCTGAACCCGGAAGGTGAAATTGAGTTTAATGGTCTTGCTGTTGAAGTTAGTTTCTTCAAGAGGCTGTTTGATAAACTTGAAATCAAGCCAGAGGTTTTTCGCGTTGGCGAATTCAAAAGTGCAGTTGAGCCTTTTTTGTTAGAAAAAATGAGCGATTCAAACAGGCTTCAGTTGACAGAGATGATCGGGTCGATCTACGATTATGTGCTAACTAAGATTTCAGAGTCAAGAAATATTCCTAAAGCAGAGTTGAAAGATATATCAGACAAGATGTTGGTCCGTAATGCTGGATTGGCAGAAGAGTATGGCTTGGTTGACTCGTTGCTCTATGATGATCAAGTGCAAAATGAATTGAAACAACGCATTGGCCTGGCGGAAGATAAGCACGTGGAATTCGTTAAGTATAGTAAGTATAAGCGTAGTTTCTCCACTTACTCGAAATCCGACAATGAAGTTGCTGTCATTGTTGCGGAAGGAACTATTTTACCGGGCAAGGCAAATCCAGGACGATCAATAATTGGATCTGAATCATTCATAGGAGAACTTCGCAAACTCAGGGAAAACGAAAGAATAAAAGCAGTGGTAATCCGGATTAACTCTCCTGGGGGTAGTTCTTTGGCGTCTGACGTCATATGGAGAGAAATCAGAAATACGGCGAATGTGAAGCCGGTGATTGCTTCAATGTCGGATTATGCTGCTTCAGGCGGATACTATATGGCAATGGGATGCGATACAATAGTTGCGCAACCACATACGATAACAGGATCAATCGGGGTCTTTAGCATCCTTTATGATGCCAGTGGTTTCTTAGGGAATAAAATCGGAATTACTTCTGAAGAGCTGAAGACGGGGGAAATTGGTGAATTAATTACCATCAGCCGTCCATTGAGTGATAGCGAAAAGGCGATCTGGCAAAAGAGGACAGAAGAGGTGTACGAAACTTTTACGCAGAAGGCTGCAGAGGGAAGAAGGATGTCAGTAGAAAATATTAAAAAGGTGGCTTCGGGCAGAGTTTGGACAGGGGTTCAGGCAAAGGAAAGAGGACTTGTAGACATTTTGGGCAGCTTTGACGACGCTGTTCATATCGCAGCTGAAACGGCAGGTGTAGCGGATGATTTCAAAGTGCGTTTCTATCCTCAATACAAGCCATCAATTTTTGAACAACTCGTAGATCAGTTTGATGAGGAGGCTCAGTTAAGCAAGATAAAAGCGCAGTTGGGGGACAATTTCTATTTTTATCAACAATGGGAGAGGGTTAAATCATACCATGGAACGCAAGCACGGATGCCATTCGAAATGAAGATTCAGTAACCGGCGAACAAATTTAATCACGCTTTAACATGATACCGATCAGAAATAATTGGACACGAGAAGAGATTACTTCAATATACAATCAACCTATTCTTCAGCTGATATATCAGGCAGCAACCGTCCACCGCGAATTCCATGATCCACAAGAAGTACAAGTGTGCACACTACTCTCCGTGAAAACAGGGGGATGTCCTGAAGATTGCGCATACTGTCCTCAGGCTGCACGGTACCACACTAACGTGAAGGTCGAAAAGCTTATGGAAGTTGGTGAAGTATTAAAAAAGGCAGTAGAAGCGAAGGCAGCTGGAAGCACAAGGTTCTGTATGGGAGCGGCATGGCGTGAAGTCCGCGATAACCGTGACTTTGAGAATGTTATCGAAATGGTAAAGGGTGTGAGCTTGATTGGTATGGAGGTATGTTGCACGTTAGGCATGCTTACCCCAGACCAGGCTCAGAAACTTAAAGCGGCAGGACTATATGCTTACAATCATAACCTGGATACTAGCGAGGCGTATTATGATGATATAATTACAACGCGGACATATGCCGATAGGCTTGATACTTTGCGAAGCGTACGTCAAGCAAAGATATCCGTATGTTCTGGTGGTATTATTGGACTGGGGGAACGGGAAGAAGATCGTATTGGCATGCTACTTACGTTGTCAACGCTGCAGGAGCACCCGGAGTCCGTTCCGGTGAATGCGCTAGTGCCAGTGCCGGGTACACCGCTTGAAGACCAGCCTAAAGTATCCATTTGGGAAATGATCAGGATGATTGCAACTGCACGAATCATTATGCCCAGGACAATGGTGCGTCTTTCTGCAGGTCGCATACGCATGAACATTGAAGAACAGGCCTTGTGCTTTTTGGCGGGAGCGAATAGTATTTTTGCGGGAGACAAGCTACTAACGACTCCAAACCCGGGATATTTAAAGGATAAAACGTTGTTTCAGACTTTGGAAATAAAGCCACGGCCGGCCTTCAAGAACTCCGAAAAGGCTGAATTTGAGTGATTTTTTGATGTAATGTTTGTGAAACTTTTTGAACAAAACAATAACAATGACACCATTGCGGGGCCGCTATTACACGGGGCGATATCTAAAATTTGGTTTTATGGGTACCAGTCTTTGTCCAACTCATAGAGATTAATGCCAGTTAGGAGGCAAAATTCGCCACCTTAACGACTATAGACTTTGGTAACCTGCATAATTCACCTTTTAATATGCTTTTTTAGTGACAGATATGTTTATGTGGTCAAATTAAATATATGTTTCCTCACTCTTTTGGAGCTTTGAATTGTCTAACATTAATACATTAGCCTTAGTCTTAGACGTTGTCTGACAATTGCTTGAGAGCGTATAACGCAAAAGGCAACCAAAAATAATTTAATGTCAGACATTCAAACGGTCTCGAAGCCTGGTATAGATAAATCCGGGACGCAACCGCTGAATTGTTCAATGTTTATTGAGGGAATGAAAACAATAAGGTCAATGGATTGTCAGCACATCAACTTATTTTTCCTCCAGGGCAAATCCGCCAGCTGGTGCGTTAGTGGACAAGTCTTGTGTTGAAGTGAGTACTTCCTTTTTCTCTACTTGAGAGTTAGAAGCGAAAGTAAACGACAGTGTTACAAGTCCGGCACCGGCGATTAAAAGGATTATTTTCGATTTCATAGTATTATTAATTAAGTATTTTTTGAAGAGTCATTAAACATTAAACTATTTTGGGTCCATCCCAGACCCGCCGCCATTAAACTCAGTACTTGGAGTTACTTCTTCTTCAGTACAGGAAGTAATAGCTGCCGAGGCAACAAAGGAAAACAAGAGGATGTAAATAATTTTTTTCATAGTATTAGGAGGTTTTAGATTTTTGAAATGGAATTCTTTAGAACTAAATTGATAATTCAAAGTTGGCGCATTGTTTATGATTTTTTCACGCAACAAAATTTTGGAAATTACCCGTGTACTATAATTTTTATAAAGACGTAATAATTGCTGTCTGTATAATCCTGGGGTCGGCCTTCATTTTTGATATTTACGCTCAGGACCAGCGGGCGATAGATTCCTTGCAGAATTTACTGCAGGGCAGCCAGGACGAGAAGGAAATAATGGGCCTAAAGGTTGAATTGGGATGGTATTATCTTAACCGCAATGATGCTAAAGCCTACAAGTATTCTTTCGAAGGGTATGAGTTAGCCATGCAATTTGGTGACTCTGCTAAAATGGTAAAGGCAGGTAGGGTAGCAGGGCAGGCCCTGCGAAGACTGGACCGGTTGCAGGAATCTATTGATCTTCTTACTGCAGTACTGCCGATAGCAAAACGCAATCAAATTATGGAGGAGTATAAAAAGATTCTAAATAGTCTAGCACTTGCACACACTTTCAAGGCTGAATATGATATAGCATTGAAATACAATTTTCAATCCCTTGTTATCCGTGAATCTGAAGGTGACAAAAAGGAGATCAGCACCACGCTCAACAATATCGGCCTTGTGTACTTTAAGCTTCACAACTATGAAGGTGCGCTGAAATACTATAATCAATGCTTATCCTTAAAGAGAGAGGTTAGAGACACAACGAACATGGAGCTGCTTTATACGAATCTTGGCCTTTGTTATCTTCACTTGAAAAAATATAAGGAAGCGAAAGACTATACTCTTCAAGCGCTCGCATTTTGCGGGACCAAATGCGATGATGATATTATTATTACAAGTGAATTTGGTCTCGGGGTATCCTCCTATTGGATGGGGAACTACCATGATGCAGTGGAGCATTTGAATAAATCATTAGCTGTTGCTGGACGCAAAGGCGATAAAAGATGGCAGGCTGAAAACCTTGTTTATCTTGGACTTGTTTCGATTGACAATAACGAAAAGGATTACGCTGGAGCTATTAAATATTTGAACGAGGCTGATTCAATTGCTCAGAAAGCGGGATACAATCAAATATTGATAGAAACCTACAGGCACTTTTCAAAACTTTACAATCAGACGGAAGATTTTAAGAAGGAGGCCTTTTATCAGAAAAAGTATATTCAGCTTGCTGACAGCCTTATCGGACAAGAGTTGGTTAAGAATATTGGCAAGATTCAGGCTGACTATGAAGAACGCGAAAATATTGCTACCATCGCTTCGAAGGAAGTACTCATAAAGCAACAACGCGACCTAAATGTAGCAGTGGCTGTGATCGCTTTGCTTGCAGGGTTGTTGATACTGGTGCTTCAATTTGGTAATCGAAACATAAAGCGTGTTAATGCAAAGTTGTCTGAAGCAAAGGAGGTCATTCAGAAGCAAAATCAAGAGCTGGAAAACAAGAACCGGGAGTTGGATATTGAAGTTGATAAGAAAACTGTGGATCTTGCCAGCGCAAATCAGTCACTTAAACAAGTGAACGAAGAGCTGGATAATTTCATTTATAAAACATCCCACGATATCAGGGGGCCGCTTGCTAGCCTGAAGGGAATGTGTAATGTCGCACTCCTGGATGTAACTGACCCTGTGGCGTTGGACTATTTACGTAAGTTGGATACAACTGCGGAACGTCTCAATTCGATTTTGACGCGCCTTGTTATTATCAACCAGATTAATAACTCAAAACTCTCCAGTGAAAGGATTGACTTCAAAGCTATTGTAAATGATGTGCTGATGCTAGAGAAGAAAAAAGGTCTTCCGCCAGATCTCAAAATAGACATCGATATTGATCCTGAAGCATCGATTGAATCGGACAAAGAATTGGTCAGAATTGTGTTGGAAAATCTAATTGATAATGCTATTAAGTTTTACAACGATTCCGAACGGGTGGATTCGTTCTTAGATATCCATATTAGCCAGATGGATAATGATAGTGTAAAAGTAAGGGTAGTTGACAATGGGATTGGAATAAGTGAATCGAATCCCGGAAAACTTTTTCAAATGTTTTCTAGAGCTTCAGAGCGCTCTGAGACAGGAGGTATCGGCTTATATATTACGAAGACCGCGACCGAAAAAATTGGCGGAAAGATTGGTCTACTGACAACGCCTGAAGGATATACAGAATTCTACGTAATATTCCCTGCAATGCCCAATTTGACGTCAGAAAAGTTAAAGTATTACGCAGTGTAACAGTTTTTCTGAGATAATGACAAATCTGCCTTGATACCCATTCAGCTCATACGATCGATGTACGGATACGGGATCAAAAATCGTTTTTCGTCGACTGCCACTAAAATTTAAGGCCTGCAATTTTAAGGCGCAAAATACTGATCTTGCTTTGAAATTTTTTTAGCTCCATTTCTCTTATCATCTTTGCGAACTACTTCGCATTCTCAATTTTGTCATGAAAGAATTCAAACGTTATACGGTTACCGCTGCATTACCATATGCCAATGGTCCTAAGCATATTGGACATTTAGCGGGTGCTTATATACCTGCAGATGTTTACGTTCGTTATCTTCGGTCAATGGGAAAGGATGTGCTCTTCGTTAGTGGTAGCGATGAGCATGGTACTGCTATCCCAAATCAGGCGCTAAAAGAGAAGACAACATCTCGTGCCATTATCGACAAATACCATGTGCAGATACGTGATTGTTTCCGAAAACTGGGTATCGCTTTCGATATCTATCACAGAACCAGCGAACCCATTCATCATGAGACATCTCAGGAAATTTTCCTCAATATGTTCAACAAAGGGCTGTTGGATGAGGAAATTTCTGAACAATACTATGACGACGAGGCAAAGGCTTTTTTGGCGGACCGATATATTGTAGGAACCTGCCCTAGGTGTGGTCACACCAATGCTTACGGAGATCAATGTGAAAAATGTGGGTCAACGCTGAGTCCGCGCGAATTGATAAATCCGCGCTCGACTTTAACGGGGAATGTGCCAGCGTTGCGCGAAACGAAACATTGGTATTTGCCACTAGAAAAATATGAGCACTGGCTGCAGGAATGGATATTGAAAGGTCATGCTAAAGATTGGAAAGTGAATGTTTATGGGCAATGCAAATCCTGGATCGATGCTGGCCTACAGTCGAGAGCGATGACCCGAGATCTTGATTGGGGTATAAAAGTTCCTTTGCCTGAAGCAGAAGGAAAAGTCTTGTATGTGTGGTTTGACGCTCCAATAGGATATATTTCAGCCACACGTGCATTTTTTCGGGAAGTAAGTTTGGGTAAGCTAGAATTTGCGCAGCCTCAGCGTTCCTTTGGGTTAGTACAGCCAGAGGACTGGAAGAAATACTGGCAGGACAAGGAAACTAAGCTGGTGCATTTTATCGGCAAGGACAATATCGTGTTTCATTGTATCATTTTTCCCATCATGTTGCATGCCCACGGAGATTATATTGTACCTGACAACGTTCCTGCCAACGAGTTTATGAATCTGGAAGGCGATAAGATGTCTACCAGCCGTGGCTGGTCAATTGAAATGCATGAATATCTGGAAGACTTCCCGGATAAACCTGACGTACTGCGGTATTGCCTACTGGCTAACCTCCCGGAAACGAAGGACAGTGAATTTACCTGGAAGGATTTTCAGTCACGCAACAACAACGAGTTAGTAGCCATTCTTGGAAATTTCGTTAACAGGGCGCTTGTGCTTACCCAGAAATATTTCGATAACAAAGTACCTCATAGAAGCACGCTGGACACCATAGATATTAAAGCCATAGAGGTTTTGAGGGTCCTGCCTTCGCGGATCGCCCAATCGTTAGAGTATTTCCATTTTCGTGAGGCTACAGCCGGCCTATTGGATCTGGCTCGATTGGGGAATAAATATCTGGCAGATACGGAACCTTGGAAACTTATCAAAAGCGATCCAGTGCGGGTGGGAACGATCTTGAACCTTGCCTTACAAATAGTTGCCAATTTGGGTATTGTAGCTGAACCATTCTTACCCTTCAGTGCTAAAAAGATTAACGAGATGCTTAATCGCAAACCGGAAACTTGGATTGATGCAGGCTCAGATGTGCTGATGGCGGAGGGACATGCGCTAGGCGTCTCGAGCTTACTTTTTGAGAAAATTGAAGATGGTGTGATTGTACAACAGTTAGAGAAATTACATAATAAGAAATTAGGAATTGAAACTGAAGTTTATTCCAGTATGCCGTTGAAAGATGAAATTACATTTGATGATTTTGCTAAACTTGATATTCGAGTAGGTAATGTGCTGAAGGCAGAGAAAATGGAAAAATCGAGCAAGTTGTTGAAACTTATCGTTGATACAGGTGTAGATCATCGGACTATATTGAGCGGTATTGCCCAACACTATACTCCGGAAGAGATGGTTGGAAAACAAGTTACATTGATTGCAAACCTAAAACCCCGAAAGATGATGGGGATTGAATCGCAAGGAATGATTTTGATGGCGGAAGATGCAAAGGGTAAGCTGAAGTTCTTACAACCTTCGGATATTGTTTCTCCAGGTGCAGTGGTGAGTTAGGCGATAGTAGTAGAACAAGTGCAGGACAAACCACGCTGTAAAATAACGCACAAAAGAGTGGCTTAGCGCCCTGCAAATGCTCTACATTTTTTTGTTATACCTTGATAGTCTTGAATACCTAGTTTGTTTCTTTCCTGGACAGTTAGGTTTTTTTCTTCGAAAAATCCGCATAAAAAATGGATGTAATATCATCAACTTGCAGATTATCAGGAAAACCAGACAGTTGAATTGTCAGGTTTTCCTGATTGATGCCTGGTTACTACCTGGAGATATTCAGCAAAGTATTAGTTTTGAGGATAGCATATGAGAAAACTAAACTTCTTATTGGTGGAGGACGAAGCACTAATCAGGGAAGGTCTCCGCGCACTATTGGAAAAGGAAAGCTTCGTAAAACGGATTTATGAAGCATCCGATGCGAGAGAATTTGCGGAAAAGATTAAGCTGGGCATTGATATCGTTCTTATGGATTTTCGACTTCCGGATACAAATGGGCTTGATCTCATTACGACCCTAAAAAGAGATCAGCATCAGGCTAAAGTAATTGTCCTTACAGGACTTGAAGGCACTGAGCTTATCTTGAATTTGCTTAAGTCTGGAGTGCATGGGATTGTCTACAAGTTGGCTGGCTATGCAGAAATTCTTAATACGATAAACAGGGTAGTGGAAACTGGAAGTTTTTTTTCCCAAAAGATAATGGGTGTTATCGAAGCTAATGCACATAGGTGGGATGTTGTTCCTCCTGTTACTCTAAATTTACATGAGCGTGAATTGCTGAAAGCGATAGCTAGTGGGTTAACGACCAAAGAGATCGCATCCTTCTTAAAAATGAGTGAAGCCACCGCCGAAACATACCGCATAAGACTTATTAGGAAAGTTGGCGTTCATAACACGGCTGGATTAGTTGCCTATGGTTATCAGAACGGAATATTATGAAGTATTTTGCACGCCTGGTTAATCAGACTAGCAATAAAATAGGGTGGCCTAATCCCTTAATTTCACTCTTACAAGGTACATGTCTGCGGTAATATAAAGTGTTTTTTCGTCCGTAGAAAAGCCGCAGTTCGAGACGTTTTCCGTTATCCTTATTTTTCCCAATAATTTCCCATATTGATTGAATATCCATACTCCGCCAGGGCCAGATGCAAAAACATTACCATTCTTGTCGACCTTCAGTCCATCGGGAAGACCCGGCTCAGATTTTGCAGCCTCCCGGGCATCATGGAAAATACGGGCGTTAATAATAGAATCGTTTTCTGATAGATCGAACGCGTACCAAAGCGCTTTTTCAGGATCGGAGTTTGCTACCAGCAAGGTTTTTTCTCCAGGGAGAAATGCGATACCATTGGGCCGCGTAACACTGTCTGTGAGGAGTGATGTCCTGCCTCCTGATGCCCTATAAACGCCGTTGAACGGGATTTCTTTTATGGTAGACTCCGCTTGCCGTGGTAGGCCATACGGCGGGTCTGTGAAGAACAAATCACCTTTCTTGTTAAAGACGGCATCGTTCGGACTATTAAGCTTCTTGCCTTCAAAATTGTCAGAAATTGTGATAAAGCTAGGTCGTGGGGCATTAATTGGCGCATCCATCAATGACACGCGCCGATCGCCATGTTGGCAAAGTACAAGCTTACCTTCATTGTTCAAGGTTAATCCATTGGAGCCTTCTTCTCCTGAATAGGGTGAATTGCTTCCTGTATATCCCGAGGTCGTTAGGTAAACTTCTTTTCCTCCTGCAGCTGACCATTTATAAACAATATTCTCAGGAACATCTGAGAAAATCAACATTTGCTGATCTTCAATCCAGAGCGGCCCTTCGCTCCAATTGAAGCCATCAGCTATAACCTCAACTTTGGCGTTTGTATTGACAATGGCGTCTAACGCAGGATCAATCCTTTCTATAGTTCCAATTGTTTTTACTTCCTTTTGCGTGCAGGAAAATGCGGCAATAAGCAGGGCACTCGCAGTGATATATTTCATACAAGAGGTTTTTTCATTTGAAATTATGATAATTAAGATAAGAACTAAAAGTATGAGGTAAGATATCAGCCAGCCTGTCCCTACTTTTTGGTTAGTAGTTGCCTTAAGGAAGCAAGGTGTAACCCGTAGGCCATCGGCACCAGCAATCCGGGCAACCATACTATGGGAAACTTGGCAACGATCGTGTTAGCGGGTTCATTCATAAATGCCCGCAAGGGGGTTGGCATCGAAAGGATTGCGGTTGTTACAATGTTCAGGAGTAGACCCAGACAAACTAAATTCCAGGCAACGCAGAACAGCTTTGAAATTCTTTGCTGGTGGACAAAATAGCCCACGATGGGCGCCGAGAGGCCAGACAGGACATCAAAGTTCCGGCCTTCAAAAGTCATTTGCACGGGTACGAGACTTTCCAAGAATAGCATCCATAGCAGTATTTCGACAATAATTCGAAAGCTCTGAAGATAAATAAGGCGATAAGCGGGGATGTGCTTGAATATTTCTTTTGCAGTCTTAGTACTGATGGCCCACGGTATACAAACTAGTGGAACAGCTAATACAATTAATTGCCTTGGTGGTAAAGTACTGAAATCACTTAGGAGCCCTGAAAGCGAAAGCGTACTGATGAGAACCGTCCACACGATTAATACGATAAGTGTATTTCTATAGATCCTCTTTTTCTTATCCAATGGAAAATTGGATTTTTTTAGACCTTTTTGGAATTGGGTGAACAGTAAGAAGTAAACGATGAACGTTGTAGCGACAAATCCCAGTTGGATCGTGATATAATTCATAACATTGAAATTTCTTATGATTAATGTAAATCACCCGCTAGTTGCCCTATTAGCTGCATAGGCAATCCGCTGATCTTCCTCTTCAGACAATCCGCTGATCATCCCCCCCCAAAAAGCAGGAGGATGATCATTCTCCCGCATAAGCTCCCCCATGAAGCCTGGTATCTTTTGGATCGCATGAGGCGGCATAGGGCTTGTTCCTTGCCATATTGGATGAGGCAGGACTGGCGTCATCCATCCTATGGACGATATTAGTTCTCCTTCCGGCCCGCATACTGCAATTGCAAGAGCTTTCTTTATTTCCGTTGCCAGGTGTATCACGTCGTTGACTAGTTGAAGCACTTCACGGGAACCTACTTTTTTGCCTCGTAACGTGGGATACTGCGGTTGGTATGTTTTAACTATACCACAACATTCTGGAGAAGGGGGCCACCATTGTATTAGTCCCATTCGATTGTAGGCCTGCCCTTGTGCACATAGAATTAAGTATGAACTCTCAACTATCCTGATATTCAATTTTCTGAAAATCCCTGATTAGTGCTCGAAATCCTGACATGGGGATATATACCTGTAAAACAAATTTAATGGGATTTGTTAATTGTTGGTCAAATGAATTAAATTTATTCACTTATGAAACGAAACTCTCAATTGATCCGGCATACGTTGCTCCTTATCTTCTGGTTACAGGGATTAAGTATATTTGCATCGCCATTCCCTGAGAAGTACATTGACTCTCTTCGATTCCTTAACAGTGATAAACACTATAGCGTTGTGGAATTAGAAATGCCAAATGCCCTCTACAAGAGAGTATTGTCTATAAAAGGTCAAAAATTGACCCTTAAAAACACAGTATTGAAATTCAATGAAGACACCGTTGCAATAAAGGAAATTCATCTCCACGGCAATACAACGCTGAATTTCGAACGGAAAAGCTTTTCGGTTGATGCTACTCAGAAAATAAAGCTTTGCAAGAAAGGCTGTAAACCCCTTGATGCCTTCTACCTGATTAGCCTTTCAATGGACAAGAACTACTTCCATAACCGTCTCTGTTTTGACTTACTGTCTGAATTGAAACTTTTTGATTTGCAGTACAAATATACAGAAGTAAAAATCAACGGAAATTCGCAAGGAATCTATCTGCTAATTCAAAGACCTCAAGACTGGAGCAAAAACATTGCGCAATCACAGTTTATCTTAAGGCGTGGTGCTAATCACGAGATTGTCAAGGAGAAGGCAAAAAAGGACCTTGATAAAGAGGTGGTTAAAGAATACCGACGTCAGTTTACTTCCATTTATAAGCTTATCCATCAGCTCTCGGGAGAAGCCCTTTATAAGGAATTAAATGAAATCTTGGATGTTGATGAATATCTCAGATGGTTAGCCTTAAACTATATCATTAAGAATGGTGACTACAGCGATGAGCTTTACTTCTACATCGACCCTGTGACCAAACGCTTCCGAATAATTCCGTGGGACTATGATGACGTCTTTAAACAGGCACCGCATGAAGGAATGGAAGTCTGGAAAAGTAAAATGAATCCGTCTTCATTAATATTTTCTTCAGAGGATGATCTGGATCTGAAGATTGCACATGATCCTTATTTGTACGCAAAATACTTGCAACACCTGTCAACTGTAATGGATGAGTTAACCGAGGAAAAGATAGAGTCGATCATCAACGCGTTGTATCAAGATCTTTCTATTCTATACGAATCTGATGAGATTTTGGAAGCTGGATCAAAAGATGGCTACTCAACTTCACTGAAGAGGCTTCAGGATGAATTATTGATTGTTAATCAATACTTCAAGTACATGAGAATCAGTTTGAAAAAGTAGTAATGCGTGATGGTTTCGTTATACCACAGCTCCTTCCTGGAATAATTCTTCAGGCAAATTAACGAAACGGTCCACCAATTTCCAGATTTGAAATCTTCATACCATGAGGGAAAGCTTTGAATGAATACGGCCCCATGCCAACTACCTATATCAACATGCTGTGCTGGTGTGCAATTGGCTCAGTAGCAATTGAAACTTACCCTTAAAAAGGAGGGAATTTACTTTATCCTTTCATTGGATTTCTTGGTGTTTTGTCATCCACTTGTTATGGTCTTAAATCTGGAACAAAACAAATTCCACTCATCGGTGGTTTATTCATGTGATTATTACGCTCACTTTGCTATTTTGCGCCCTTTATTCAAACTGCTAGGTAATTTCAAGGAGACTTATGATTAAAGTAGGACAGGAAAGGCTGTCAGTTTCTGATTTTGAAAAAGTGCTCTACTACGGCGAGGGAGTCGAGTTGGACAATGGTGCCCTGGAAAATGTTGAAAAGAGCTTTTCCTTCTTAAAAACGTATTCGCAGCACAAAATTATCTATGGGATCAATACGGGGCTTGGGCCTATGGCTCAGTATAAAATTAGCGATGAGGACCAGCGTCAGCTCCAGTATAACCTAATAAGGAGTCATAGTTCAGGTTCCGGGCAGCCTTTAACAGAGGATTTGTCACGTGCCACGATGCTGGCACGATTAAATAGTCTCATGCAAGGATTCTCCGGAATCCACCCTTCAGCGGTCGAATTATTGGCCTACTTATTAAATAAAAGAATAACAGCTTGCATTTTTGAGCGTGGAGGTGTGGGGGCCAGTGGTGATCTGGTGCAACTTGCTCATTTGGCCTTGAATTTAATCGGTGAGGGCGAAGTGTTGGTGGAGGGTTCATGGAAATCAGCCAGGGAGGCTTTCACAGCAATGAATACCAAGCCGCTGGAAGTACATCTACGAGAAGGTCTTGCTTTAATGAATGGTACCTCAGCAATGACTGGTGTTGGGATGGTCAATATTATTCACGCACAGCACTTACTTGGATGTTCAGTTGTGCTTTCGGCTATTACAAATGAATTGATGAAATCGTTTGATGACCATTTTTCATTTGAACTTAATCATGTTAAGCATCACCATGGTCAATCCAAGATCGCTGAAGCCATTCGAAATATCCTAGTCGACAGCAAACTGATTCGAAAACGACCGGATCACTTATATCATCGTAAAATAGAAGAAGCTATTTTTACAGACAAAGTTCAGGAGTATTACTCACTTCGTTGTGTGCCGCAAATTCTTGGTCCTGTCTTTGATACACTTCTTGAAGTAAAGCAAGTATTGGAAGATGAAGTAAATTCTGTTAACGACAATCCCATAATTGATCATCAGCGGGAGAATGTTTATCATGGTGGTAATTTTCATGGTGATTATGTTTCGCTATCGATGGACAAGCTTAAGATTGTTATGACTAAGCTTTCCATGCTTTCAGAACGACAATTGAATTATTTATTGAACGATAAACTGAATCAGAAGCTTTCCCCATTTATCAACTTAGGTAAGTTGGGACTGAATTTTGGTTTGCAGGGTATGCAGTTTACAGCTACATCGACTGTTGCGGAGAACCAGACGATGTCGTTTCCCATGTACCTGCACAGCATCTCTAACAACAACGATAATCAGGATATTGTGAGCATGGGTTGCAATGCTGCATTGATGACCCGCAAAGTGATTGATAACTGTTTTGATGTTCTGGCTATTCAAACACTGGCAGTGGTTCAGGCGATCGATTATCTAAAGTGCCATGCCCGGCTATCCACTTTTTCTCATAGGTTTTATGAAGAAGTCAGAAGCGTGGTGGGGCCTATCATTGAAGATGAACCCCGTTACAAAGAGATCAAATTGATAAGGGAATATTTGATTACGTTAGGATCTACTGTAAAATTATAGATGAAGTATGCATTAGTAACTGGAGGATCACGTGGAATAGGCAGAGCTATTTGCGTTAAACTTGCCGAGCAAGGGTATCATATTTTGATCAACTTTAAACGCAATGAAGCTGAGGCGAAGAAAACTGCGGACCTTGTTCAGCAATACAAGGTAAGTGCGGAATTACTCATGTTTGATGTTTCCAATAAGGAAGAGGTTGACCGGGTATTGGGCGGATGGATCGAAAGAAACAAGGAGAAAGTCATTGAAGTGTTGATTAATAATGCAGGAATTCGCGAAGATGCGCTCATGGTCTGGATGACGGACCAGCAATGGAAAAATGTGCTTGGCTCCAGCCTTGATGCATTTTATTACGTTTCCCGTCAGGTAATAAATGGGATGTTAGCGAACCGATATGGCAGGATTGTTAGCGTCGTCTCGCTTTCGGGTATCAAAGGAATGCCAGGCCAAACCAACTATTCGGCAGCGAAAGCAGGAGTAATCGGCGCCACCAAAGCTTTGGCGCAGGAAGTTGCCCGGCGGGGAGTAACGGTGAATGCTGTGGCCCCAGGATTCATCCATACAGATATGACCCAAGATCTGAACGAAGCGGATTTGAAGCCGTTGATCCCAATGAAGCGGTTTGGAGAGCCCGAAGAGGTTGCAGAAGCCGTTGTGTTTCTAGCTTCCTCGAGGGCTTCTTATATCACAGGCGTCGTACTCTCCATTAATGGTGGATTGTATTCTTAATTTTTGTGTTGAACCGTCGTTATTCCCTTTGCGCGATTCTTTTCATTTTCTTTTCAACATTTTGAAATGGAAGCTCCATGAATAACCAATACAATTCCAAAAGTTATATTTTTGCGTTTAATTTTGGATTCCGATAACTAAGTCGGTTTTTTCTTGTTTTTGCAATTAAATTCTTGATGAACAGGGTCGTTATTACTGGATTAGGCATTTACTCCTCTATTGGCAAGAATTTGTCTGATGTCAGGCAATCGCTGTATGAGGGCAAGTCTGGAATTATTCTTGATTATGCACGGAAAGAAATGGGATATCGATCGAGTCTGACCGGTTTTGTTGAACGGCCGATGCTCAAAGGTGTGCTTGACAGGCGTGCTCGGGTCATGCTGCCTGAACAAGGTGAGTTTGCCTTTATGGCGACGACAGAGGCTTTGGGTCGGGCTGGTATAGACCAGGATTTCTTGGACAGGAACGAAGTCGGCATTATTTATGGAAATGACAGTTCGGCGCAGCCGGTTATTGAAGCAATTGATATTATAAGGGAAAAGAAGGACACGATGATGGTAGGCTCGGGGAACGTCTTCCAGGTCCTGAATTCAACTGTAAACATGAACCTGGCAACTATTTTCAGGCTTAAAGGGATAAATTTTACCGTTAGTGCAGCTTGTGCCAGCGGATCGCATTCCATTGGACTGGCATCCATGTTAATCCGAAATGGCATGCAAGATTGTATTATTTGCGGTGGTGCACAGGAGATAAACCGCTATTCGATGGGCAATTTTGATGCCCTGGGTGCTTTTTCTATACGTGAAAACAGCCCAGCAACTGCCTCCAGGCCGTTTGATAAGAATCGTGACGGGCTGGTGCCTAGCGGTGGTGCTGCAACTGTTATTCTTGAAAGCCTGGAGTCGGCTCAAAAGCGGGGTGCTCCGATTATTGCCGAATTGATTGGCTATGGATTTTCATCAAATGGAGAGCATATTTCAAACCCAAGCGTTGAGGGTCCATCCCGGTCCCTGCAAATGGCGATGAGAGTTTCAGGGCTGAAGGTATCTGAGATCGACTACATCAACGCTCATGCCACCTCAACGCCTGCGGGAGACGCAAGTGAGGCGAAAGCCATTCATGAGGTTTTTGGAGCAGTAAATACGCCCGTAAGCTCCACAAAATCAATGACTGGCCATGAATGCTGGATGGCTGGCGCAAGTGAAATTGTATATTCCCTGCTTATGATGCAGGACTCCTTCATCGCTCCAAACATCAATTTTGAAACACCTGATGAGGATTCTGCCAAGCTCAATATCATCGCAAGTACGATGAATAAGAATATTGATGTATTTTTGTCAAATTCCTTTGGTTTTGGAGGAACAAATTCGACTTTGATTGTTAAAAAGTGGAGGAAAAGCGATGGATAAAGCAAGCATAATTGAGAAGGTTAATTGTTTCTTAGTGGAAGAGTTTGAGGTAGATCCTGCCAAACTTAGCCCATCGGCCAACTTGAGAGAAACCCTTGAACTTGATAGCCTCGATTACATTGACTTGGTTGTCGTGATTGAAAGCAAGTTTGGTTTTAAAGTTAAGCCAGAGGACTTTTCCGGGATTGATACTTTTGAAAGCTTTTATGATTATGTCATAAAGCGGGTAGGCGAGAAAGTGGCTTCCTGATCATGCCACGGTGGGAAGGTAAGTCCAAAGGAACCCCACTGGGATATCGGGCCTTTGTTTTCGTTTGCAGGACGTTTGGGGTCTTGCCAGCTTATTTTATACTTCGGTTCGTAGCGTTTTACTATTTTCTTTTTTCCTGGAATTCATCAGGGCATATTTATCGATATTTCCGCCACCGCCATGGTTATTCGCCCATTAAGTCCTTTTTAAAGGTCTACCGCAACTACTACATTTTTGGACAAACGCTGCTGGACAAAGTAGTCGTAATGGCTGGGATTGACAATAAGATAACGTATGACTTTGATGGAGAAGATAACCTTCGGAAAATCGTAAGCGGTGGCTGTGGAGGAATATTGCTCAGTGCTCACGTCGGAAATTGGGAAGCTGCCGGCCATCTGCTGCGTAGACTTGAAACCCGCGTAAACGTTGTTATGTACGATGGAGAACACCAACAAATCAAGGCCTATCTTGATCGCGTAACTGGAGGTCGGAACTTGAATGTTATTTTGATTAAGCCAGACATGTCGCATGTCTACGCAATGGGGGAAGCGTTGCAAAAAAATGAATTGATCTGTCTGCATGCCGACCGTTTTTTGGAGGGTAATAAAACCTACACGAAGAATTTCTTGGGAGAGGATGCGCATTTCCCGGTAGGACCATTTTTACTGTCAGCAAGCTTTCGCGTGCCCGTATCCGTAGTTTTCGCTTTTAAGGAATCGGTCAATCATTACCATTTTTATGGTAGTTCGCTGATAACCCGCGAAGATCTGGAATCGAAAATGGATTTTATGGATAGACTTCTTTCACACTTTGTTTGTCAGCTGGAACAAAAAATGAAATTGTACCCAGAACAGTGGTTTAATTATTTTAACTTTTGGGGAAAATAATAACGAATGCTTGCGAATCAAGATGATATTCTCCGTTTTATACCGCAGCGAAATCCGATGGTGATGGTGCATGCTTTACTGGAAGCCAGTGATGACCATGCCGTTACACAGCTTACGATAAATCCAGACAATGTATTTGTAGCAGCTGAATACTTTGCGGAGCCCGGATTGGTAGAGAATATCGCACAAACAGCGGCCGTACATGTTGGGTATCGCTGTTCATTAATAGATACGCCAATACCGATAGGCTACATTGCGGCGGTAAAGAATCTGAGAATAGAGAAATTACCAGGGCAAAATTCCGTGATAACAACTTCTGTGAAGGTAATCAACCAGGTGCTTGATATTACCATGATCCAAGGAAAAATAGAGCAAAACGGAAAATTGTTATGTTCGTGTGAGATGCGAATTTTTGCTAAGTTACAGTCCTAAAAATCGGATGATATGCAAATTAAGACGACCATTTTGCTGCTATTGATTCTAATGACTTCTCTAGTCAATGCGCAATCAAAGAGCGATGTTTTTAGAAAAGATGTTCCCGTTACCTGGCTGGGCCTGGATTTCACAAGCAACAAATTCATCGGAGACCGCGAAAGATTTGGTTCCGAATCTGATGTCCGGCACCTCATTGATGCCTGGAATGAATTGATACTGAAGGAATCAGATAAGTACGATATTGCAAGAGCAATTGACAGGGTGAGCGTAGAGAACGCTATTGAGGTTACAAACGAAAACAATGCTCAGCTCGATGTATTGAGCATGTTTTCGGAGAATGAAAAAGACTATTTGCATATGAAAACATCAGATGTTGCAGAAATTGTCTGGAACTTTGATTTTAAAGACCTTACCGGAATTGGATTAATGTTTAATGTCGAAAGTTTTAACAAATTAAATCAAGAAGGTTCTATTTGGATAACGTTTATAAAACTGGAAACGAAAGAAGTACTCTTTACTGAAAGAATGGTAGCACCACCCGGAGGGGCTGGTATGCGTAATTATTGGGCTGGTTGCATTCGGGGTATTCTCGTTAAGATTCAGAAAAAAGAGTTTGAGATGTGGCGAAAGAAACACTATCGTCCCTAACCTTCATGGCTGAAAGAGCATCCTGAGGAAAATCTTACTATAGTTTCAAGTTCATATTATTATTGTTTGTAAAATGAAGAATCGTGCTAAGTCATCAGACAGAAGTCATTGTTAAATTTAATGAAGCAGATCCTTTGGGTATTGTTTGGCATGGGCACTATATACGCTACTTCGAAGATGGGCGTGAAGCATTTGGTAAAGTACACGGAATTTCTTACCTCGATTGCTACACGCATGGTGTTGCAGTCCCTGTAGTTTCGGTTCAATGTGACTATAGTAAACCACTCCGCTATGGGGATACCGTCATTGTACACACTTCCTTCATTAACACCGCGGCAGCTAAGCTTATGTTTGAATACAGAATTTTTGAGGCAAAGAGTAATTCTTTGGTAGCGAAGGGCTCTTCAGTACAGGTTTTTGTTGATGCGAGAAACTTTGAGCTTCAGCTCACTATTCCGCCTTTCTTTGCTGCATGGAAGAAGAAACAAAACCTGATCTGAATGCATGAAAAGGGTTTGGATTGTTTCGGATTGTGTTGTCTCCCCGCTAGGGAATACTACGTTGGAAAATTACCAAAATCTGCACTGTGGTAATTCTGGGATTAGTTTGATTGAAGATAAGCGATTAAGCCCGGAGAAAATTTATGCCGCCAGGTTGCCCGATTTATCATCGCAGGAATCTGTAACAAAATTGGAGGCCATTTCCATTGAGGCGATTCAAACTGCACTCAACGAGATAGTGATTCCGCGTGATCGAACCCTTCTTATCCTTTCCACTACAAAAGGAAATATTGCGTTTCTGGAGGAGGGTCTGCCTGGCCATCGTAGAATTCGCCTGGACGCCACAGCAGCTTTTCTGGCCGACAAATTTGGATTTAAGAGGCATCTTGTGGTATCAAATGCCTGTGTTTCTGGTGTCATGGCATTGATAGTTGGCAAGCGTATGATTGATGCGGGATATTATGATCATGCTGTAGTGGTCGGTGTAGATGTCTTGAGTAAATTTGTGGTTTCCGGATTCCAAAGTCTGCAAGCGTTGAGCGTTGAACCGTGTCGCCCATTTGATGCTGCGCGCAAAGGTATTAATCTTGGGGAGTGCGCTGCGGCCATTGTCCTGACTTCCACTCAAGAACTTAGTCCTTCAAAACCCATGATTAGGATTTCAGGTGGAGGGTTGAGCAATGATGCAAACCATATTTCTGGTCCATCCAGAACTGGCGAAGAGCTAAGTTTTGCAATCCAGCACGCTATACAAGAAGCCTATGTCACCACAAGGGATCTTGATTTCATTTCTTCTCACGGAACGGCGACACTTTTTAATGACGAAATGGAGGCACGGGCTTTTACGCTAATGGGAATGGAGGACATTCCAATAAATAGTTTGAAAGGATATTTTGGTCATACGCTCGGCGCCGCTGGAATAGTGGAGGTGGCCATGTGTTGCAGAAGCATGATTGCGGATGAGCTTATCCCAACAAAAGGCTTTGAAGAGCTTGGCGTATCATTACCAGTTAATATAGTTCAGTCTTTAGAACACCGTTCATTAAAAACGTGTCTGAAAACGGCTTCTGGTTTTGGCGGATGTAATGCAGCCATTATTTTGCAGCAGGAAAATAATTAATAATGCAATATGGATTTTTTTGGAAAAGAAAAATTATCGGCGGTAAAAGCAAAAGAAGAAGCGCAATGGATTACGTTTGCACCTTTTGTGTTTCAAGCCACCCGCGTCCTACGCAACAGTGGAATTCTATCCACGGTGGAGGCACACAAAAAGGGTATAACCCTCGAGCAACTTACAGCCAAAGTAAATCTCCCGAGGTATGGCGTTCGTGTTTTGGTAGAAGCAGCTTTGGGGATCGGACTGCTAACGCTCAACGAGGGTCTTTATAAGATTACTAAAACCACCTACTTCATATTGAACGATGAACTTACGAGGGTGAATATGGACTTCACGCACGACGTCTGTTATCAAGGGATGTTTTTTCTGGAAGACAGTATTAAAAACGAAAGGCCTGAAGGCTTGAAAGTTTTTGGCGAATGGTCGAGCATCTACGAAGCATTGTCTACGAACCTTCCTGACAAAGTGAAGAAAAGTTGGTTTGCATTTGATCATTTCTATTCAGATTATGCCTTTCCTGAAGTGCTCCCGTATATATACCAGAATAAACCCAAAACCTTACTTGATATTGGTGGAAATACCGGGAAATGGTCGATGCAAAGTTTAGCCTTTGATCCTGAAGTGAAAATTACTATTATGGATCTACCGGGGTACGTAGAAACAGCCAAAGACGAAATCAACAAAAAAGGGTTTGGTGATCGTATATATTTCCATCCCGGTAATATACTGGATGAATCGCAACACTTCCCAAGTGGATTCGATGCAATTTGGATGAGCCAATTTCTGGATTGTTTTTCTGAATCGCAGATAATCTCTATCTTGAAGAGATGCAAGGAAGCGCTAAATGCTGATGGCTATATTTATATTCTTGAAACCTTCTGGGATCGACAACGGTTTGAGGCGTCTGCGTTTTCTCTTCAACAAACTTCACTTTACTTTACCGCAATGGCCAATGGCAATAGCCAGATGTACGACTCAAAGGTGTTTATTCGATGTGTTCAGAATGCGGGCTTGGAAGTAATTGATCAAAAAGATTTTATAGGCGTAAGCCATACTTTGTTAAGTTGTAAGCCAAGCCGTAAAACTAGCCTGTAAACATCAAAATTTATATTCTAATTAACGCTGTAGTCATGGGTGAGAAAATTGATGTGTTGGTTATTGGAGCTGGACCGGCAGGATCTATTGCAGCTGCGATGATTCACAAGCACGGTTATTCAGTTCGTGTTGTGGAACGTGAAAAATTTCCTCGATTTGTGATAGGAGAAAGTCTGCTGCCCAGATGTATGGAAGTGCTGGAAGAAGTAGGATTGTTGGAGGTAATAAAAACTCAGAATTTTCAAAAGAAGTTTGGGGCGAAGTTCATGAAGGGGGACAAAGTATCTGATTTTCAATTCTCTGACCAGTTTTCGAAAGGATGGACTTGGACATGGCAAGTACAGCGTGCTGAGTTTGATCTTGCCCTGATTTCCGAAGTGCAACGAATAGGGGTGCACGTAGATTTTGAGACCACAATCACTGATATAGAATTCTTTGACGACGAAAGTTCCATTAGTACCGCTCAAGTGAAGGATGGTTCAGTTGAGAAAATCTCCGCACGGTTCGTGGTGGATGCCAGTGGGTATGGTCGCGTCATTCCACGATTGCTTAAACTCGAAAAAGCTTCACACCTTGACCCCAGGAAATCTATCTTTGCCCATGTGAAGGATGTTCATCGCGATCTTTATGAGGAGCCCTCCCGCATTATTGCGGTATTGTATGCCCCGGGCGTGTGGACCTGGATAATTCCGCTCTCTGATGGAATTACGTCCCTGGGATTTGTAGGCAGTTTCGATTTCTTCGATAAAATTGAGGGAGATCAAACGCAAAAATTCAAAGCCTGTATTGCGGGAAATGCATACCTGAAAAATCGGTTTGGAGATGCACCTTTGGTATTTGAACCTCGAAAGCTCGAAGCGTGGTCTGCTACTACCGATAAGTTTTATGGCAATGGATTTGTTTTGACTGGAAATGTTACTGAGTTTCTCGATCCTATTTTCTCTTCAGGCGTAATGTTTGCCACGGTATCCAGCCATCTGGCAAGCAAACTTGTAGTTCAAAAATTAAGAGGAGAGCCGGTTGATTGGGATAACGATTATACAAATTTTATCCGGCACGGCGTAGATACCTTCCGAACCTTTGTCATGGCATGGTATGATGGCACGTTGGAAAAGATATTCTTTTCAAAAAATCCCGATCTGATGGTTAAGAAACAAATTTGTTCAGTGCTGGCTGGCTATGTTTGGGACCAGGATAATCCTTTTGTGAGGGCTCATGAGAAGGCCCTAAGAGGGCTGGCAAGATTAATTGATTTCCAGGAGAATAACCGAGGTTAAGCAAATGGCCTATATTACACAGTATTGTCGCATTCAGAATCGGATGCTGTTGCGACAAGGTTCGGTAATTTACAGTAATCTTGCTGGTGATTTAGATACATTTCTGGATACAGCTTTAACAGCGTTATCCATTTACTACCCTAAATTTTATAAAATGGACCGTCTTTCGAAACTTGGATTTTTGGCGGCCGAAGTATTATTGCGGGATCTTGAGCTTATGAACCGCTACAGCCCCCAACAAGTTGCCGTGGTGCTTTCAAACGCCCACTCAAGTCTGGATACAGACATTCGATATTTTGAAACCACCAAAACAATAGCCAGCCCTGCATTGTTTGTATATACATTAGCGAATATTGTAACAGGCGAAATTTGCATCCGCCATGGGATAAAAGGTGAGAACGCATTTTTTATTTCTGAAGAATTTGATCCCCAGGGAATGTGCGAATATGTAGATTTGGTTCTGGCTGCAAAAAAAACAAAGGCTTGTGTTGCAGGATGGGTAGATGTAATGGGTGACCAACATGATGTTTTCTTATATTTGGTGGAAAAACAGGGAAATAAATTCAGTCTGGACCATTCCCCGGCGCAACTTCAAAAACTTTATGATTTAAAATATGGAACAGTTGATGGAAGATCTCAAAAGACAGATCATTGAGGCGTTAAATTTGAAGCATCTTAAGCCGGAAGATATTGGTGATGAGCAACCTTTATTTGTTGAAGGACTTGGTCTGGATTCCATTGATGCGCTGGAATTGATTGTGCTGCTACAGCAGCACTACAGCATAAAAATGGCTAACCCGCAGGATGGACCGCAGATTTTCAAGTCAGTGAAGACCATTGCTGAATATATCAGGGCTAACCAAACAACATAAGAATTTTGAAAGGCCGCGTTCATGTAGCCGGTATAGGAGTGATTTCGGCCATTGGGACTTCGATACCCGAAACGCTGGCGTCATTTGAAAGCCAATCCTCCGGCATTCGAAATATTACATTATTAGACTCAATACACCATGATGTACTTCCTGTTGGAGAAATTGCATGGAGTAACGAGGAACTAGCTGATCGGCTATCCATAGAACCCTATGTTACACGCACTGCTTTGCTGGGAATATATGCGGCGAGGGAAGCAGTGAATGATGCAGGCATTGACCTGCGAAAATGGCGCGCAGGGCTAATATCAGCCACTACAGTAGGAGGCATGGATAAAACAGAAGGGTTTTTTATTGACTTTCTGAAGAATTCAGGCAGTGGAAGGCTTCGCAATGTTGTAAATCATGAATGTGGAAGATCAACAGAAATAATAGCAGACGATTTGGGCCTAGACCGATTTATTTCCACAGTCAATACCGCGTGTTCGTCTTCTGTTAATGCAATTGCCCTTGGCGTGAGACTCATTGCGCACGGGATGCTTGACATCGTTGTGGCAGGAGGAACAGATTCGCTTTCAAAGTTCACTTTGAATGGATTCAACAGTCTGATGATTCTTGATAATAAACCCTGCAGACCGTTTGACGCAAATCGCAACGGATTGAACTTGGGGGAAGGTGCTGGATTTGTTGTGCTGGTTTCTGATCGTGTAAAACATACATGCGGGTTACGGACTGAGAGTTTTGTCAGCGGCTTTGCCAATACCAACGACGCGTTCCATCAGACGGCATCGTCTCCTGAGGGAAGAGGCTCTTTTGGAGCGATGCAGCAAGCCTTGGCTATGAGCCGGATAAAACCTGGTGATATTGACTATATTAACCTGCACGGCACGGGCACATTAAACAATGATCTTTCCGAAGGTACGGCGGTCAAGAGATTGTATGGCGATCATTTTCCGAGACTTAGCTCCACAAAAGCATTCACGGGGCATACCTTGGGCGCGAGTGGAGGAATAGAAGCTGTATTCTCAATTCTGGCTATTCGAAATCAATGTGTTTTGCCCAACCTTCGCTTTGAAAATCCAATTCCCGAGTTGGGTATTCAACCACAGGTAAGGTATGAATCTGGTCTTGAGATAGTCCATGTTATGAGTAATTCATTTGGGTTTGGCGGTAATTGTTCGTCTATAATATTTTCAAAGGAATAAATAAGATTTAAGTTTTGGGTTCTGGGTTTCATATTCCGAGTTAAGCCGTGGCAGTATATGTTAAAGGTATTGGTAATATTTCACCACAAAAAACGTGGGGTGATACGACCTTGCTTTCATCTCCATTAGCGTACGTGGGTGATAGACTTTCGTGTGTTGAACCTGATTATAGCCAGTTTGTAGATATCCGGCAATTGCGCAGGATGAGTCGTATATTGAAAATGGGAGTAGCGGCAGGTTCAATGGCGCTCCAGGAATCCGGGATCAAAGTACCGGATGGGATCATTACAGGCACAGGCTACGGTTGCCTTGAAGACACTGGCATTTTCCTCAGCAAAATGGTAGAGAATAACGAAAATGCGTTGAATCCGACACCGTTCATTCAATCCACGCATAACACAATAGGTTCGCAAATTGCATTACTGCTACAATGCCAGGGCTATAACCAGACATATACCCAAAGCGCTTTTTCATTTGAAAATGCATTGCTCGATGCTACCCTGGAGCTGAAGGATAATCCGGCTAAGTCTTTCCTGGTAGGAGGTATTGATGAAATTACAGACCTAAGTCATACAATTCAGCATCGCTTTGGGATATTTAGAGATAGATCTGTCAGCAGCCTCGATCTTTTTAATACCAGCACGGATGGGACACTGAATGGAGAGGGGGCTTCCTATTTTGTATTGTCCGGGGAAAAAGGGGAAAACGATACCGTATGTTTGGATTCCGTAGCAACTTTTTACAAACCGGGAATGCAGTATTTGATGGATGGAATTGAGAACTTTCTGGAATCTGCGTCGTTGAAAACCGTTGACATTGATCTCCTGCTGATTGGGAAATCGGGTGACAAAAGATTCGATAGTGAGGCAGAAGAGGTTTCCTCCAGGCTGTTCAAATCATGCGCCATAGGGCTTTTTAAGCATCTCTCGGGCGAGTATCCAACGGCCTCTGCTTTTGCCTTCTGGTTGGGGGCGAGGATAATTCAGACGCAACATATCCCACAGGCCGTAATCCACCGGAAAGCCACCAGACCACAGCGGAATATTTTAGTTTATAATCCTTATTTTGGTGAGTACCATTCACTGATTTTGCTACGGTCATGCTGAAGTTCAAAGCTACTAATACTGTTTTCGCCATTGTGTTGCTGGCGCTGCTATTGTACGATCGAAATGAGGGTTTGCCGTTCTGGATTTATATTGCCCTGATTTTGATTTATTTTCTTTTTCTGGCGTATGGCAGTGCCGTACTATCGGCCCAGTTTTTTCTACCTGTAAAATGCAAAGGCGAAGGTCAATCCAATACTATTGCAATTACGTTTGACGATGGTCCTATACAGGGTAATACCGAAACTATACTTGAGATTCTGAAATCCTATAATGTTGCTGCCGCATTCTTTTGTATCGGAAACCGGGTGATGGAAAATCCTTCATTAACAAAACGTATTCATGAAGCAGGCCACTTGGTTGGTAATCATAGTTACTGGCATAAAGCCACGTTCGACCTGCAGTCGGCTTCAAAGATAGCAAAAGAACTTTCCGATACAGATGAGGCTATTAGCAAAGTGATTGGTCTAAAACCAAACTTTTTCAGGCCACCATATGGTGTAACCAATCCAATGGTTGCCAAAGCGGTGAGAATGGGTGGTTATAAGACTATCGGCTGGAGTGTGCGGTCGTTTGATACGGTGATCAAGGACGGAACAGTACTTTTGAATCGTATTACCAAATCTTTAAAGGGCGGTGATGTGATCTTGTTGCATGATTATAGCAATACAACGCTGGCTATTCTACCGGCATTGTTGGATCACATAACCAAGCTTGGATTGAAAATTGTGAGAGTAGATGCATTATTGAATGAAAAAGCGTATGTATAGTAATTTCACCTTATCCATTTCAGCAAAACCATGGCTTTTGGCTTTTGGATTGTTTGTTATAGTCTCGGGTCAGACTTTTTCGCAGTACGCCGGATACAGCGCCGTGGCAGATCTGCCTTCCTTTAGAAAGGAATTTAGCAGCAAATCTGCAAGCGTGACATCGATTCAGAGCTCCTTCACGCAAGAGAAAGTTCTGACGGCGCTAACGGAGAAGATTGCGTCCACCGGCAGTTTCTGGTTTAAACGAAGCAACAAGGTACGCATTGAATACGTGAAGCCCTTTACTTACCTCGTCGTAATCAACGGCGACAAAATACTGGTTCGCGATGAACAGAATGAAAATCGATTTAACACAAAGTCGAATAAAATGTTTCAGCAGGTTAATCGCATAATGGTTGATTGTGTCCAGGGGACTATTCTGGAGAGCAAAGATTTCTCCACCAGGGTATTTGAAAATGATAGGGCATACTTGATGGAAATGACACCATCTGAGAAAACGTTGCGAGGATTATTTCAGACCATCGTCCTCACGGTCGACAAAAGAGATTATTCTGCCAATACTATAGAGATGAATGAGCCTTCAGGAGACAAGACCACGATCTTGTTCACAGACAAAAAACTAAACACTCAGATTTCCGATGCGGTGTTTGCTTTTTAGCATAATATGCGGGCTGCTGTTCTGCTGTATCTCTGACTACCGTCACCTGCAAGCTGCACAGCCTGACGCTGTATGTACAGATAGAATTGCTCCCTTGCACATTGAGACAGCCTGGTATGATGCCAGCATTGATGTTATGAATAACCACATTAGTGGCCTGTTGCTCATTAAGGATATGCCAGATGGTTCCCACCGAATCGTTTTTACGAATGAAGTTGGAGTAACTTTTTTTGATTTTGGCTTCTCAGCTGGAAGTTTCAAAGTCCATTCGATTTTAAGCCAGCTGGATAAAAAGCCCGTCGTTGAAACGCTGCGAAAAGACTTTGAATTGATAATCGGTTTGCCCTTCCAGAAAGCATCATTTAATCGCTACTTGGCAGGAGATGAGATTTATTTCGGTGTTACGCAAAAAAAAGAAACGGCCTATTTCATAACCAGCAAAGATTGTGCTTCTTTACAAAGATTGGAGTTGGGCACGAAGCGAAAGCGCAAAGTGTCCGTGCGAATGCCGGGATCAGGATATCCTTCGCCGGACAGATTTGAGTTGGAGCACCACACCTTTAATATGAAGATCAATTTGAAACGCATACCAAAAGAATGATGCTGCTTAATGACTTCTACAGCTTGCTACAGCATGATCCTGCGGATAGTTCCGTTACGGCAAGAATATCTATAAACCGTAACCACAAAATCTTGCAGGGGCACTTTCCGGGATTGCCGATCGTCCCTGGTGTTTGCATGATGCAGATTATTCGGGAAATCATGGAAGTAACAATCAAGAAGCCGCTGCGGCTTGTTGCTGCAGATAATATGAAATTCCTCACAGTGATTAATCCTGAGAAGAATAGTGAAGTTGAAGCCACAGTCTTGTATACTAAAGATGACGACCAGTTTCTAATTAACGCAACATTGTTTTTGGGAACTGTAACATTCTTTAAATTGAAAGCTACGTTGAAAACTTCTGCATGGAGCCTGTAGAAATTCGTGAATTGTTTAAAGCGAGGAAAGTCTGTGTGTTGGTACCAACATACAACAATGAAAATACGCTGGAGAAGATTCTGGCAGATGTATTGGCATTTACGGATCAGTTGATAGTCGTAAATGATGGTTCGACCGATTCTACTCGTGAGCGTCTACAAAAGTTCCCACAAGTCGATATTATAAGTTACCCCGTAAATCAAGGCAAGGGATTTGCCTTGAGATTGGGTTTTAAACGAGCCCTTGAACGCGGGTACGAATATGTTATTAGTATTGATTCAGATGGACAGCATTTTGCGGCGGACCTTCCCAAGTTTTTGGAGAAGCTTCAAGACCACCCTGCTGCTATTATCATTGGCGCTCGAAACATGGAACAGTCAAGTGTTCCTGGGAAAAGTAGCTTCGGTCATAAATTTTCTAATTTTTGGTTTTGGGTTGAAACCGGGTTAAGCATGGAGGATACACAAAGTGGTTATCGCTTATATCCTGTAAAACATTTGCGGGACATAAACTTTGTCACCAGGAAATTCGAGTTTGAAATCGAAGTGCTGGTTCGTTCGGCATGGAGGGGAATAGAACTGGAGCATGTTCCTGTTCGTGTATTCTATGCAGAAAAGGGAAAGCGTGTCTCGCATTTTCGGCCATTTTGGGATTTTGCCCGCATTAGTATTCTCAATACAGTTCTTGTCACGGTTGCATTATTGTATATTAAGCCGCGTGATTTTTTCAGAAGTCTAAAAAAAAAAACTTCAGGGACATCTTCTATGATCAACTCCTCAATCCAACCGAGTCCGACAGCACAAAAGCGTTCTCTGTAGGTTTTGGGGTATTCATGGGTATTGTACCCATTTGGGGGTTTCAATTGGGGGTTGCCATTACACTTTCTTTTATATTTCGGTTGAATAAGGCGCTGGTCATTATTGCGGCTAATATTAGTATACCACCAATGATTCCATTGATTTTATACTTGAGTCATTCTACTGGTGCGTTTTGGATGGGAGAGAAGGCTCAGCGTATTTCGTTCAGTAGTGATATTACTTTCGAAATGGTTCAGAATAATTTTGTACAGTATGCTCTAGGAGCGGTGACCTTAGCCGCAGTTGCTGGAGTTATTTTTGGTGGAGTGACATACATTGCGCTGAAGCTTTTTAGGCGCTCGAAAACTTGATTAATGGCTCAACTTTTTCTAGGTCTTTATGATTATTTCCAAAGGCGAAAGTCTGTGTTCTGGGCTGTATTCCTTGCAACCATACTTTTGGTATGCTTTGGGGCATCGCGAATAAAGCTGGAAGAGGATATAACAAAGTTTTTTCCGGATGACGAACGCATTGAAAAACTAAGCTATGTTTTTCAAAATTCCAAGTTCGCGGAACGCCTGGTTATTATGGTTTCGGTTCAGGACAGCGCGACAACTATTCCGCCCGATAGCCTCGCAATCCTTGCGGATGAATTGGTGCATCGAATTGGCAGTGAACTCAAGCCATACGTAAAGGGTATTACAAGCCGTATCGAGGAAGGAAAAATACTTGAAGTATTCAATTCAGTGTATGATTATCTACCTATCTTTTTGAATGACGAGGACTATATCCAACTTGATTCTTTAACAAAACCTCAAAATGCAAGAGCAAAACTGCAAGAGAGCTATCGTCAGCTTATTTCACCATCAGGCATTGCATTAAAAGGGATCATCGTTCAGGATCCCCTGGAGTTTTCATTGCTTGCCTTGCGCAAACTTCAGGAACTGCAGTATGATGAAAATTTTGAATTGTTTGATGGCTACGTTGTTACCAAAGATCACAGGCACCTGATTTTCTTTATTCAACCCAAGTACCCACCCAGTGAAACGGGAAATAATTCAAAGTTCATCAAGCAACTGGATTTCATTGTAAAACAGATTTCAGCTACGCATCGCCGGCTCAATGCCTCTTACTTTGGAGCAGTAGCGGTGGCGGTTGGTAATTCAGTGCAATTGAGGAGTGACACTGCGCTTACAGTAAGCATCCTTGTTGTTCTTCTGGCTATTTTTCTGATAGGTTTCTTTCGGAAAAAACGCGTGCCTTTTCTTATTCTAATACCAGTTGCTTTTGGTGGTTTGTTTTCTTTGAGCTGCATTTTTTTACTACAAGGATCAGTTTCCATTTTGGCTATCGCCGCCGGCTCTGTGATTTTGGGGATTGCCGTAAATTATGCATTGCACTTTCTGGCTCATTTGAAGCACGTACATGACGTCAGGCTGGTAATCAAGGATGTAGTCGGACCTATGACATTGGGAAGTACCACAACGGTGCTGGCTTTCTTCTGTCTGCAATTTGCTAATGCGGCTGTCCTCCGCGATGTCGGTTTGTTCGCCGGGTTCAGCTTAATTGGTGCTGCGCTCTGTTCGCTCGTTTTCCTGCCTCATTTTATTCCTGCTGGCCTATTTGGAACAGATAACAAGCGGGGCAACTGGATAGAGCGAATATCACTATCCTCTTTGGGGTCAGGAAAATCTGTACCATGGATAGTCATGCTTGCCACGCCTGTCTTTTTTTACTTTGCTTTTCAGGTAAAATTCAACAGTGATATGAGCAAATTGAATTTCATGAAAGCAGAAACACTTCTGGCCCAATCGCGATTGGAGGCTATTAACAAATCTACACTAAGCACTGCATACGTCGTATCAAGTGGAAGTACACTTGAGGAGGCGTTGCGAAAGACTGAGCAGGTGGTGCCGCGACTGCAACTGTTGAAAGCAGCGCATAATATCAACAAGTACTCCACCGTATCAACTTTCTTGATTTCTGATTCGTTACAGCACATTAGAATTGAAAAATGGAATTCATTCTGGACGACAGAAAGAAAGCAAGCGATGAAGCTGGCGGTGAGGGAAGAAGGTAAAGCACTTAAGTTTTCAGATCAAGTAATAAATAATTTTGAAAGGGTCATAGAAAGACAATACACACCTGCGGATGCAGCGGCAATGACGAGTATTCGGTCAACCTTCTTTGATGATTACATTATTGAAAAGGACAATACAGCAACTGTAATTTCACTTGTAAATGTTGATCCTTCCAGGAAATCGGAAGTTTACAAGGAACTCGAAAAATCGCCTGTTCATGTTTTTGATCGGCAGATGCTTACTAACCTCTTTGTAGGATATGTAAATGCGGACTTTAATTTCATTGTCACATTTACTGCCATTTTAGTTTTTGCCGCATTATTCATTTCATATGGACGAATTGAGTTGACCCTGATAACATTTGCCCCGATGTTCATTACTTGGATTTGGATTTTGGGGATTATGGCCTTGTTCGGTATTGAGTTCAATATTGTGAACGTCATGGTATCAACTTTCATCTTCGGGCTGGGCGATGACTATAGCATTTTCATAATGGATGGTCTTCAACAGGAATATCGTGCCGGAAAAAAGAATCTCCCCTCCATTCGTACATCTATTTTTCTTTCTGCGGTTACTACTATTGCCGGGCTTGGTGTTTTGATATTTGCCAAGCACCCCGCGTTGCGCTCTGTTGCTTCAATTTCTATAATTGGTATAGCCTGTGTATTCATCATGTCTCAAACCATTGAACCTTTTTTGTTTAGTGCGCTTGTAACCAACCGGACCAGGAGGGGGCGTTCTCCCATGACGTGGGCTGGTATTGTTAGAACTTCCTTCACCTATTCTTTCTTTGTCTTGGGAGCGATCTCTCTCACGCTAATCGGATTGATCCTCAGAATCTTGCCGTTCTGGAAAGAGCGAAGCAGGTTATTATTTCATACTTTGCTGAGTTATGTTACCTGGACTTTAATCTATCTTGATCCGTGTGTTAGTAAAAAGATTATCGGAAGAAAGCCTGACACATTTTCACGGGCCAGTATAGTAATTGCCAATCATTCTTCGTTCCTGGATATTTTGCTCACTACGATGCTCCATCCAAAGCTTATTTTGCTGACGAATAAGTGGGTGTGGAATTCTCCTATTTTTGGGGGAGTTGCTCGACTTGCAGATTACTTTCCTGTAACTGAAGGGGCAGGAGAAGGTGTTGACCGATTGAAAGAATATGTTGCTGAAGGGTATTCGATAGTTGTATTTCCGGAAGGAACAAGGTCCGACGATGGAAAACTGAAACGGTTTCATAAAGGCGCATTCTATATGGCAGAGTCACTGAACTTGCCAATCCAACCGTTGCTTATACACGGTGCTGCTGATGCGGTCCCGAAGGGGAGTTTTTATGTAAATGAAGGCCAGGTCACATTGAAGTTTCTGCCGCCAATTGAAGTAGATGATACCCGTTTTGGGGCTACCTACGTTGAACGGACCAAAGCAATAAGCAAATATTTTAAGGACGAGCATGCACGTTTGGCCATGGAGATTGAAACGTCTGAATATTTCGCACACAAACTCGTCACAAGTTATCTTTACAAGGGTCCAATCCTGGAATGGTACCTGCGCATTAAGATCAGGCTTGAGAAGAACTATAAATCTTTTCACATACATTTGCCTTCAAAAGGTGTAATTCTCGACCTAGGGTGCGGTTATGGGTTTCTTTGCTATATGCTTCAATACCTGTCAAATGAGCGGACGATTATCGGCGTTGATTATGATCAAGAAAAAATTGAAACGGCAAAGAACAATTATCTGATAACAAAAAGGCTGCAATTCCATTGTGATGATGTTAGTGAGTTTCCATTCGAAAAATATGACGGGATTGTGATCAGTGACGTTCTGCATTATTTACTGCCGGACGCCCAGGAGGGATTGTTGAGAAGATGTTTTGAAACACTCAATCCCGGCGGTAAATTGATTATTAGAGATGGCAATACCGACTTGAATGAGCGCCATTGGGGTACTAGACTCACTGAATTCTTTTCAGTGAAACTGCTTGGATTTAACAAATCTACGAATCCATTGAATTTTGTGTCTGGTGAATGGATAAAGAAGATGGCCAGTAGTTATGGCCTAAAAGGGGAGGTCCTGGATGAGGCTAAGTTTACTTCGAATGTTATTTTTGTATTTGAGAAAAGTGCCAGGTAAAATACAGTCAGGGGGCTTTGCAATTTTGATCGAAACAATCGCACCGGGAATTATATAGAATTGAAGAATAGAGATGCACCAGTATGATGTTGTTATTGTAGGTAGTGGGATGGGTGGGCTTGCATGTGGAACCATTCTGGCAAAAGAAGGGTATAAGGTCTGCATTCTGGAAAAGAATAAGCAAATCGGTGGAATGCTGCAAATTTTTGTTCGTGAAAAAGTAATCTTTGATACCGGTGTTCACTATGTAGGCGGGTTAAGTGAGGGACAGAATCTATACCAGCTTTTTCGATACCTTGGTATCATGGATAAAATCAATATCCGCAAGATGGATGAAGATTTTGTGGATGGTTTAATCTTTAAGGACGATCCGATAATCTACAAGTACGGTCAGGGTTATGATAACTTTATCCGGATTATGTTATCCTATTTTCCGGATGAGGAGATAGCGATTCGGACATTTTGTGACAAGATTAGAGAGATATGCAAGCAATTTCCGTTGTATAACCTTCGGGCAGGAAGTTACGAAGATTTCGGAAACGCCTACCGGACCGACACCAATGCATATTTGGAATCGATTACAAAAAATAAGAAGCTATTGTGCGTATTGGCTGGAACAAATCTCTTATACGCGGGCCAACCAGACAAAACTCCCTTGTTCGTACATGCGCTTATTGTAAACCATTACATCGAAAGTTCATGGAAGTTTGTGGACGGAGGCTCTCAGATAGCCCGGTATCTGGTAAAGGAAATTACGTCTAGGGGAGGAAAAGTTATCAAGCATGTTAACGTCACTAAGCTGAAAGAAGAGGGTGGAAAAATTACTTATGCTGAGGCCGAAAATGGGGAAAAGTACTTTGCTAATACCTTTATTTCAAATATACATCCAGTGAAAACACTGGAGATTACAGAAAGCACAATGTTTCGAAGTGCATATCGCTCGCGGCTAAAAAGTCTGGAGAGCACAATTTCCGTTTTTTACGCAAACGTTGTATTGAAAAAGAACTCATTTAAATATCTAAACAGTAATATCTACTGTTTCGCTGAAGAGGACCCTTGGTGTGCGCTCAATTACACAGAGGACAACTGGCCTCAGGGTTATGCGCTGTTTTATGTCCCCTCCTCAAAGGAAAGCGAATTTGCGGAAGGCGTAACCATTATGTCTTACATGCGGATGAATGAAGTGGAGAAATGGAAAAATACTTTTAATACAGTCTCTCATGAAAATGACCGAGGTGTAGAATATGAAACCTTTAAGCGAAAGAAGGCGGAGTTGTTGTTTAACGCAGTGGAGAAACAATTTCCGGGTTTTAAGGAGTCGATCAAATCTTACACTACCGCTACGCCCCTCACAGCACGTGACTATATCGGCACAGAGGACGGATCTTTGTATGGTTTTGCGAAGGACTATCGCGAGCCGATGAAATCATTTATTTCGCCTGGAACAAAAATCCCTAACCTATTATTAACAGGCCAGAACATAAACATGCATGGCGTGTTGGGTGTAACAATAAGTGCTGTGGTTACTTGTAGCCAACTGTTGGGAATGGAATACCTTGTTCAAAAAATCAGAAATGCTTAGGCGATTCTTAAAAATATTGGCTTGGATTGCAGGACTCGTGTTTATCCTGATCTGTACTTTGTTTGTGTATGTCAGGCTAGTGTCAAAAGTTGTCCCTCCATCGCCAATATCCTTATCCCCATTGGATGAAAAGGTTGTGGAGTTATCCCCTGGTTTAAGTACTGTAGGAAACAACTGGTTGAGAAAAAGCGAAAGTGGGTTGTATGAGTTATATGTCGAAGGGGAGCCTTTCGAACGCGGTGTAGCCAACGGAAAGCTGACGCGTGCATTGGTGCAACATCAAGAAGAGGTATTTACACACCAGATTCACCAGCTCGTCCCAAATAGATTTTACCTTACCCTGCTAAAGTATTTTGTAGGTTGGTTCAACCGCAATCTAACCGATAATATCCTGGAAGAATATCAGCTCGAAATCTTTGGCGTCTCAGAATCAGCTTCACATGAGTTCGATGATATTGCCTCACCCTATCAACGTATATTGAATTACCATGCGGCGCATGATATAGGCCATGCCTTACAGAATATGTCGTTAGTCGGATGTACTTCATTTGCAACCTGGGGAAATAAATCTGAGGATAGTACACTGATCATTGGGCGTAACTTTGACTTTTACGTTGGGGATGATTTTGCGAGGGACAAAATCATTGCATTTTACAACCCCGCGCGAGGGTATAAATTCATGATGGTAACCTTTGGGGGGATGACCGGTGTTCTTTCAGGAATGAACGACCAGGGACTTACCGTCACTATTAATGCTGCTAAGTCAGATATTCCGTCAGCCTCTGCAACACCGGTCTCACTCGTAGCCAGAGAAATTCTCCAATATGCATCAACAATTCAGGAGGCGTATGCCATAGCCGAAAAACGAAAGATGTTTGTTGCTGAATCGTTTCTTATTGGGTCAGCAAAGGACGGAAAAGCCGCACTGATAGAAAAGGAATCCGGCGGTATGGATTTTTATACATCGAGAGACAACTTCATTATCAGCACGAATCACTTTCAGGGTAAGTCATTGGGTGATACGCAACGTAACAAAGATCACATGAACAGCAGTGCATCACCGTATCGATTTGAACGCGTGGCTGAGTTGTTAGGACGGGTGCAGAAAAACTCAGTGGCCAATACAGCGGCAATTTTGCGCAATCAACTTGGTCTTAAGGATCAGGACATTGGATTGGGCAATGAGAAGTCCATTAACCAGTTGATAGCACATCATGCGGTTATCTTTCAACCGGAAAAAGGATTGGCGTGGGTCTCAACTGCGCCATGGCAATTGGGAAAATTTGTATGCTACGACCTGAATCGGATTTTTAAATCAAGACTTTCGGATAATGAAGAGATATACGAAAAGGAAAAAACAATTCCGCTGGATTCATTTCTGTATTCAAATGCTTACGTGGACTGCGTAAAATTCAACAAATACAGATTTCCCTTCAATGAGAGAATTGATCTGGCGCCGGACAGCATTGTAAAGTGGAATCCAAACTCGTATCATGCCTACATGTTGGCTGCTGATTATTGCAGGGAGCATGAAAATTGGGAAAAAGCTGTTACTTTATATGAAATGGGACTAACCAAGGAAATTGCATCGGAACAGGAGCGTGCATACATGCAAATGAATCTTCAGCATTGTAAAGAAAAGCTAAAATGATTGTTGGGATAGGTATAGATATGATAGAGGTAGACCGGGTCTTGGAGAAAATCGATAAGGACAGTGGATTTAAACAATTGATATTTTCTGAAAATGAAATTGCGTTTTGTGACGGACAGCCAGCGAAAGGTGAAAGTTATGCAGCTCGATTTGCAGCGAAGGAGGCATTTCTGAAAGCAACGGGCCTGGGATTAACCCTAGGCCACAAGTTGGCTGAAATTGAAGTTGCTCACGACGGTAATGGAAAACCCATGCTAAACTTGCTTGGAAATTTTAAGGTGAAGTCAATTCAACACGACTGGAATAAAATACATTTGTCTATTTCACACCTAAAGACAATAGCCTGTGCGGTAGTTATTATTGAACAATGAAGCATATACCGGAAATTGAATTGTGTTCTTCAGCTGAAATCAGGAGCTTCCAGGAGTCGAAGTTTAGGGAACAGTTGACCTATATCGTCAAGAGCTCGCCGTATTATCGAAGGCTCTTTGCAGAATTTGATATTAAAATGGATTCTATAAAATCCCTCAAAGATATTACTGAAATACCGACAACCTCAAAAGATGATTTTCATAGACACAATTGGGATTTCTTATGTGTCCCGAATGGTAAGATTGTAGAGTATACCAGTACATCGGGTACATTGGGAAGCCCTGTTACGATCGCGCTAACGGAAAATGATCTACAGCGATTAGCATACAACGAATGTATTTCATTTACGTGCGCTGACGGGAGTGATGAGGATTTATATCAACTTATGCTTACACTGGATCGCCAGTTTATGGCCGGTATGGCATATTATGAGGGAATTAGAAAGCTAGGTGCCGGCCTCATCCGGGTTGGTCCGGGACTACCCGCGATGCAATGGGAAATTATTGACCGATTGAAACCGACAGCACTTGTTGCTGTGCCATCATTTTTGATGAAATTGATTGAATACGCAAATCAGCAAGGGATTAATCTGAATAGAAGTTCTGTACGGAAAGCGATTTGTATAGGAGAAAGTCTTCGCACAGCTGACCTTGAGTTGAACACGCTTGGGAGAAGAATATCTGGTGCCTGGGACATTCGCCTTTACGGAACATATGCATCCACTGAAATGCAAACAGCTTTTACGGAATGTGGTCATGGAAGAGGGGGACATCAGCACCCTGAGTTAATTCATGTGGAATTATTGGATGAAAATGATTTCCCTGTCCAGAGGGGTGAACCAGGGGAGATTACCGTTACTACGCTGGGTGTTGAGGGCATGCCGCTGCTTCGGTATAAAACTGGCGATATCGCCGTTGCCTATCAGGATCAATGCCCATGCGGGAGGAATACGCTACGACTAGGTCCTGTAATGGGCCGTAAACAGCAGATGATAAAGTTGAAAGGGACTACCGTTTATCCGCCTGGGATTTTTGAAGTATTGAATACTGTCGATGTTCTCATGGACTACGTTGTCGAAGTCTTAACAGGCGAGCTAGGAACTGATGAATTAAGACTTCATTTGCTTGTGGAAAGAGAAAAGCACGAAGAAACTGTAGAAATTTTAAGAATAGCGTTTCAGTCCCGTCTAAAGGTTGTCCCATCCATTGTTTTTATTGACCAGCTTGAATTGGAGAAACTTCAATTGGTGGGCAAGAGTAGAAAAGTCAATAAATTCATTGATAGCAGGCAATAAGAAAAGGGTGATGTTTTTTGAACACCACCCTTTTTCAGCATTGTTTACAGGTTGTTAGATCAGCTGAGTACCTTTTCCAACTCGTCAATTTTAGTCTGCGCATCAGATTTCCCTAGCGACAGAGACAATTTATAAAGCTCAAGTGCCTCACGTTGGGTTTCTTTCTTTTTCTTAGGCGCAAATTTTGTTCTTGCAGCAGCTGTTTCCAGTGCTTGCGCTTGTGCGAAATACAAGTCTGCCTGGCTAGCTTTAGAAGCTGTATTTACATCTTCTACCTTAGCTTCAAGGTTAGCCACATCCTGCTCTTTCATCTTGATAGTTTCCAGTTTTTCCGTGATTACGGAATCTTTTTGACTAACCGTCATAGCAAGTGCCTGATTTTCGCCCCTCATCTTTTCAACTTCACCTTGCAAGGCAGTGATTTGTGCTGTGCTCAATTCAAGATCTGCTTTCAGTCTCTTAATGGTTATGGCATAGCTGCCTTTTGCCGTTTTTAAAGACTTTTCAAGACTGGCGATCTTTTCCTGCGTTTCAGTAATGTGGTGATTGATATCCAGCAGACGGGTTTTGTAGTCTGTGTAAGAAGTGCCTTCAACAACATCTGTGCGGAGTAATTGACGATTTGCATCAATTGAATCAATCAAGACGCCGATTTCCTGGAGTGTCATTGCTGTCATTTGACTTGCTTCAAGCTCTGTGCGAAGCGAATCGTTCTGTGACTGTAGTGCTTCTCTCTCTTTCTTATCGCATCCCCAAAGCATGGCGACTACGGATACTGCTAAAATTACTTTTCTGATCATAACTTAATTATTTAGGTTGTGGTCAGTCACATGCAAATGAGGTGCTGCTTAATGCGATTTGCCAATTTTGCCGACAAATCGCGGATTTTGAGGTTGGATTGCAGTAATAGGATATTTTCGAACAGGCAGACAGGACCAAGTGGCTTTGAAATTGCTGCATATTTCCACAAACTGTGGAGGGATATTTACCACAGCTTGGAAAAATCAGACCGGAGGGTATGATCTGCTAAATACTGATTAAGCGAAATGTCTAAGGTTGTGTTGGTGACCTGGTCGATTTCAAAATCATCTCCTATTTCGACTTCTTTATAAAGGCGCCTATTTCCTTCCCTGCTTTTGCATACGCTTCCTCCAGGCGGGCACCTGTTTCGTAATCATAACCCATTGCATCCCGACCAGGTGACTTGGTGATGGTAATCTTAGCAACCACCTTGTCCGGGCTACTGCTGTCCACTATCCATACCTCCCCATCAATGTATGCAGGGGATCGAGAGATTCCAATATTCCATCCAGGCTCAGTTTTAGTGGTTTTAAATATGAGCGTGTATGGGGCATCTTCGTCGACGGTAGACATATCAGAATACCTTGAAAATAGCTCTCGAAACTGAGGTTCAAAGCGCTCCTGGCGGTCTGATACCCAATCTTCAGCCCATTTATCTCCCTTGCCAGCCTCCTTCTCGTCATAATCCGATTTTTTCTTTGCAATGTAGTCCGCTTCATTTGGATACTTTCCAACGGCCATATTGTCATAGGTAAATTCTGTTTTCAAGCTCTTCTGCCCCTTGAGAACACTAAGATTACCTTCAATCAATTTAATCTTCTGGGCGTAGCCGGTCATAGATAAGCCAAGTAGCATAACAATAATTACATGTTTCATAGGTATAGTATTTTGGAAGTAGTGGTAATGGATATCATCTCTCTTATCTACGAATATAATTCCTTTATTAAGGTCTTGCTATAAGAAATGTATAATTATTCGACCTGCAAGCGAATGGCTGGCCTAATTCCAGACCAGAAAGTCAGCCACACTGGTTCAGGTGGACGCAGCTAATACTATTGCGCCATTGATTTGTAAAAAGATACAACAGAATTCACTGCCCTTTCATATATTTCAGTTGGATAATTAAGGAAGAATATGATAAAACGATTAGCTATTTTGGTTTCCCTTTGTTTTTGTACGGCTGGTGCAAGAGCACAATTCAGAAATATAAAACTGGATGAGGCTTCTTCCGGAAACCGGGTAGCCGAGCCCAGCATTGCAATTAATCAGAAGGATACCCGGAATATCGTCGCGGCCTCCATTCTTGATAATATCTACTATACGTTTGATGGTGGACAATCCTGGGAAAGCACTAAGCTAAGTTCACCCTATGGAGTTTACGGGGACCCCGTATTGATCTCGGATGCAAAGGGCACTATATATGCCTTCCATTTATCTGATCCGACCGGCGAAGGTTGGAGAAATGAGAAGAGCCTGGATTATATTGTTTGTCACATTTCAAAAGATGGGGGCAAGACGTGGGAGGAGGGTTCTCCAATAGGGTATAATCCGCCTAAGGACCAAGACAAACCTTGGGCAACGATTGACTCGAAAGGTGATGTATTGGTTACATGGACGCAGTTTGACAAGTATAATAGTCCAGATTCAAGCTGCCAATCAAATATTCTTTTGAGTACATCCTCAAATGGAAAGAAATGGACCAAACCTGTCAAAATCTCTCAAATGCCAGGTAATTGCCTCGATGATGACAATACAACTGAAGGTGCAGTGCCTGCGGCCACAGCAGACGGTAAGGTCTTTGTAGCCTGGGCTGGTCGGAACAAAATCTTTCTCGATCGTTCTTTTGATGGAGGCGGGATGTGGTTAACCAACGACATTACTGTTACCGATCAACCTGGAGGGTGGGACTTCGAAATACCAGGCCATGATCGGTGCAATGGAATGCCGGTACTGATGGTAGACAAGAGCAAAGGTGTTTATCGCGGCTGCTTGTATATTGCCTGGGCTGATCAACGCAACGGAGAAAGTAATACAGATGTTTGGTTCATGCGCTCAAATAATTACGGTGACAACTGGTCATCTCCAATGAAGATGGGCAAGGACAGCACACAAAAACATCAGTATTTGCCATGGATGGCAGTGGATCAGGTAACAGGCTATATCTATATTGTTTACTATGATCGCGGAAACTATGAAGATAATCAAACGGATGTTTATCTGGCCTATTCCGTTGATAGTGGTATCAATTTTAAGAATGTAAAGATCAGTGAAACACCCTTCATTCCTGTAGAGACGAGTTTCTTTGGTGACTATACAAATATATCGGCACATGATGGGATCATCACTCCAGTATGGACGCGCATGGATGATGGTAAAACAAGTGTTTGGACTGCCGTGATAAAACAGGATGAACTAATTCCGCCTGTAGAACCAAAAGGCAAAAAGAAGCGATAACCGAACTTTGCCTGGATTTTCTAAATCTTGTTTGACATAGGGTTCTGGTAAAAGCATATCGTCTGCGTTGCGTAGTAAATTATCCTGAACGCAAATTTACTTGCTGATTTGTCAACACACGTTTGCAATCATCCATTGTACTTCCTCCAGGAAATCCACCTTGCCCCAGTAGCAAAAATATCCCAGCCACATGTATTTTTTTATGCAAACATGACTTCTGTCAGTGTGGCCCGCATACAATCGAAATGAAATCCGGTTCTTCTTTTTTATTCATCCATGCAGGCTGTGCTTTGAGCCTCGAGAAAACTTTCCGCCACGCAGATTTGCTATCAACTGCCGTTGCGGAGCAGGCTTTAGCCCCGCTCTGTTCATCTCCCATTATCTTCACAAAGAGACCAAATTTTGCGTACCTCTTCGATAAAGCCATAGCTATTTAAAAACCTTTATCTTACTTTTGTGTTCCTATTAAAGTAAAACTTGAAAAAAAATGACTGTTGACGAGAAAAAACTAACATTTAAGGTCAAAGACCTTTCCCTGGCAGCCTGGGGCCGTAAAGAAATTAAGTTAGCTGAAGCTGAAATGCCCGGATTAATGGCTATTCGTGAGGAGTTCGGTAAGCAAAAGCCTTTAAAGGATGCGCGCATTGCGGGTTGCCTTCACATGACAATTCAAACTGCCGTTTTAATTGAAACGCTGGTGGAACTTGGCGCTGAAGTAAGCTGGTCTTCATGCAATATCTTTTCGACCCAAGATCATGCCGCTGCCGCTATCGCAGATGCCGGTATTCCTGTTTATGCATGGAAGGGTATGAATGAAAAGGAATTTGATTGGTGTATAGAACAGACGTTGCACGCCTTCCCTGGTGGTAAGGCACTCAATATGATTTTGGACGATGGAGGTGATCTCACCAATATGGTGTTAGACCGTTTTCCGGAACTCGTGGCAGGAATAAAGGGAATTTCAGAAGAAACTACTACTGGAGTGCATCGCTTGATTGAGCGTATGCAAAACGGCAAACTTCCGCTGCCTGCAATTAATATTAATGATTCTGTTACGAAATCTAAATTTGATAATAAATACGGCTGTAAAGAATCCCTGGTGGATGCCATTCGCAGGGCTACTGACGTAATGATGGCAGGAAAAGTAGCTGTTGTTGCTGGCTACGGTGATGTAGGTAAGGGTTCAGCTGCATCACTGCGTGGTGCTGGAGCACGCGTCATTGTCACTGAGATAGATCCGATATGTGCGCTGCAGGCGGCCATGGATGGTTATGCCGTAAAGAAAATGGATGATGCCGTAAAGGATGCAGACATTGTTGTTACTGCTACCGGGAACTTTGGCATTGTTTTGGGCCGCCATTTTGAGGCTATGAAAGACAAAACAATAGTCTGCAATATCGGTCACTTTGATAATGAGATTGATGTAGCTTGGCTGAACAAAAATGCAAGCAAAGATGAAGTGAAACCTCAGGTGGATCTTTACACGTTGAAGAGCGGGCGCCAAATAATTCTACTGGCCGAAGGTCGCTTGGTGAATCTTGGTTGTGCTACGGGTCACCCTTCATTTGTGATGTCCAACTCTTTCACCAATCAAACGCTGGCTCAATTGGAACTTTGGACAAATACGGACAAGTATGAAAACAAAGTATATATGTTGCCGAAACATCTGGATGAGAAAGTTGCAATGCTGCACCTGAAGAAAATCGGCGTTGACCTGGAAGAATTATCAGCGGCACAAGCCAAGTACATTGGAGTGAATGTGAAGGGGCCTTTTAAACCTGACTATTACAGATACTAACCATTACGGAAATCCAAAAAACCTGATTCAAACTCAGGTTTTTTTGTTTTATGGCATTAAGGTTGCTATACTTTTATATATTGTGATGAAATATTTTGTTGTAAAGTCATTGTCTAAAATGGTCTTTGTAGGAATATTTATGTTAATGTCCTTCACAGTTGACCAAACTGAAAAAATTGAATTCTCCTGTGTTAAAACACATAAGGCTACCAATACCTGCCACTTTAATTTTACTGTAGATGGCGTAAAGTATCGCTATATCGACATGGGCTGCAAGTACAATAGGAATGTGCAGGAGGTGCTCAAAAAAGTGAAAGATGGGTCACTGGCGCTGGCAAAAGACTGGATAATTGATTGTCCAAAGCCGAGGGATAAGAAAGAGAGGGACTTTGATAATTGACTAGCTGAGTAGACTTATTTAGTGGTCGCCTTGCAGCCTTCGCTGAAATAATGGTTTCAGGATAGCACGGTCAAGTACAAGCCATGCTAAGCCAAGGTTCAGTATAATAATGATATTTACAATCACCTTTCCGCTAAAGGGAATCGATGGCAGGGACCTTTCAAAATATTTCTTTGGTAGTTCTACCTGATTGAGGTCTATAGTAGTGTTCAAATTATCAAATACTCCGGCAGAAACCAGGATGGAGGCAATGCCAACGGCTACTAAAACTCCAGACAACAACAGAATACCATTGCGAATTGAAAAACTCCGAGCCTGTACGGGATACTGATCAAGTTTACGCATTACCGCTTGGGTAAAATTCTTGGATGGGTGTTCAATCATTTTACCTCGCATAGTAAGATGGATGTCTTGGAGTTGATCCAGCCGTTTTTTCAACGAATCATTTTGATTCAACTCCTCTTCAAAGGCTAGCCCTTCGGCTGTATTTAATTCGCCGTCGAGGTATCGTAATATTTTATCATCTAGGGATTGGGGTATCTTTTCCATACGTTTATAAAGTTAACGCTTCCTGTTTTAGAATAATCTTTAATTCATCCGCTAATCTTATTCTTGCACGATGGATGCGAACTTTTGCGGTATTGGCCCGCATCCCTGTGATTCCGGCGATTTCCTCCAGTGAAAATTCTTCCAGGTAGAACAACGTAAGCGCAGTTCGATCTGTCTCATTCAATTTGGCCAAGGCATTATTCAAGTACTTCTTTTGGTCCATCCTGTCTAACATTCCATCAGTATCCTGGCTATATTCGATTACTGTAGTTTCAATGCTGTCAAATTGATATTTGTTTTTTCGTTTATAAGTGATGGCTGTATTGAAAACTATGCGGTACAACCAGGTGGAAAACTTAGAATCCCGATTGAAGCCCGAAAGATGATGATACGCTTTGATAAATGCATCTTGAGCGGCCTCTTCTGCTTCTTGCCTGTTTTGGAGAATTTTATGCGCTATCGTGAAAGCATAACTTTTGTACTTATTTACTAATTCCGCGTACACCGCCTGTTCACCGGCTAAGACTTTGTCGATAATACAATACTCCGATTCTTTCGTCATGACGATGCTTGGACGATTGCTTTTCCATTGAAGTTACAAACTATCGTTGAAATCTTATAAGGAATATACGCCAAAAGCAATAAGGGTTGCTATAGGTTCGTCATTCGGCAGCTGTGATGGAGTAGGTTGACCTCGGGAGCTTCTTTTTTCTAATTTTCTGTAACCTTGCTTAAAACGGTTGCGTCATAGGGGCATAATCAACTAAACGATAAACAATATGGAAGCTGCATTAGGGATAATGATACCCATTATCGCAATAATAGGAGTCTTTACGATGATCATTTATCTGCGAAAGTATGAAAATCAGGAGCGAATGGCTATGATTGACAAAGGTGTTGATCCGCAGTTTTTTAATGTAAAAAAGACGCGGAATACCACTTTACCGTTGAGGGCTTCTCTTTTATTCATCGGTGGAGGTATAGGGTTACTGCTGGGTTATTTCCTGGACATGGCATTTGACATGGATGAAGTAGGCTATTTTTCCATGCTTTTTATTTTCGGAGGTATAGGTCTGGGAGGCTCGTATCTCGTTGAGGAGAAAAAGATTAAAGAAGAAAGCAAGCTCGGTAAGGAATAAGCAAGACCCCTGTTTGCGTTCAAATAAAGAAAGCTGGAAAATATACCAGCTTTCTTTTTTATTTTGAGGCTGATATGGCTACGATTTTAATAATCGAGGATGATTTGACATTTTCCAGAATTCTGGAAGGGTTTTTAAATAAGCAGGGTTTCAAGGTCCATATTGCCCATAAAGGGGCAGCGGGTCTGCAATTATTCACAACGACCGCCTTTGACCTTGTGTTACTGGATTATCGACTACCCGATATGACCGGTATTGAGGTGTTGGTTGACATTAAGAAATCGAGTCCTTCTACTGAGGTCATTATCATGACAAGCTTTTCAGACATTCGAACCGCGGTGAAAGCAATGCAGGTAGGGGCCTTTGAATACATAACAAAGCCCGTTAACCCTGACGAGCTTCTTATGATTGTTAAGCAAGCATTGAGAGGAGATAGACCTAGCTTGGATTCTGTAGACTCAAAAGATATCGGAAAAAGCAGGTTTGTAGTAGGAGGCAGTCCTTTGGCCACGAAGTTGTACGAACATGTACGATTAGTAGCCCCAACAGATATGTCGGTTATTATTGAGGGGGAGAGCGGAACCGGCAAGGAAAACGTGGCACAAACAATTCATCGTTTGAGTATGCGGGCCAAAGCGAGATTTGTAGCGGTTGATTGTGGTGCATTATCCATGGAACTGGCGGGAAGCGAATTGTTTGGTCACATAAGGGGTGCCTTCACCGGTGCGGTGCAGGATAAGGTTGGCCAGTTTGAGGAAGCGCATAAAGGCACACTCTTTCTGGATGAGGTTGGCAATCTGTCCCTTGAAATACAGATGAAGTTATTGCGTGCAATACAAGAGCGGGTAATCCAGCCGCTTGGCAGTAACAAAGAGATAAAGGTTGATGTCCGCATTATTACGGCTACCAATGATGACCTTTTCAAAAGTGTTCGGAAAGGGAATTTCAGAGAGGATCTTTACCACAGGTTAAACGAATTTAAGCTAAAGGTCCCTGCAGTGCGAGAACGGTATGATGATCTGGACGAATTCTTGGATTTTTTCCGTGTATCCGCCAATGAGGAATTATCACGCCATGTTTCTGGGTTTACAAAAGAAGTGGAGGAGATTTTTAGATCATATGATTGGCCGGGCAATTTGAGGGAAATGAAGAATGTCGTGAGGCGTGCTGTATTGCTTACCAGCGAAGGTCTTGTTCATCTTCAAGCGTTGCCTCCGGAAATGTTGAATGTAGTCCGCAATATCCCGCTTAATGCTGCTGCCAGTGGACCTGTTTATGATCTAAAGGCGTTACAGGAATCACAAGAAAAGGAGATGATCATCAAAACACTCAAAGAAGTTCGTTATAACAAATCAAAGGCCGCCAGGATACTCAACATAGACCGGAAAACACTTTATTCAAAAATGGAGAAGTATGGGATAGCGTAAATGGAATTGTACTCATCTACCGGGAGGGTTCCATGGGATAAATACGAAATGTCATCAAAAGGCTTTCAACATCATTCTTTGCGCGCACGATGCTTTCATTAAGATCTGATAATGCTGTTCCATTTTCCAATGCCGATTCAATATCACGGAGTTTGATGGAAAGTGCGGGTACACCAATTTGTCCGATACGCCCGGCGAGTTTATGAATAATTTCACGGATTGGTTTGGGTTTCCCGCCCCCCAGGCATTCATCGAGTTGATGAAGATCGTTTTCCGTCTCTTCTATGAATTGGGTGATGATAGACTGTAGTAGCGTATCATCTCCGAGTGTCATTTGTTTCAGCGTGGATAGATCAATGTTAAAGGAAAAGGAAGTAATTTTTGGGGCTGCACCTTTGTCGCCCGGAACGACAAAAAGGGTGATGAGTTCATTTTCGCGGAAAGGTTTGGAAATGACCTCATCAAAACCTGACTTAAGTAGCTCCTGCCGGTCCAGTGGGAATACATGGGCAGTAACAGCGATAAACTTTACATCGGCATGATATTTTTTGCGCAGCACCTTACACAACTCTACGCCATTAATATCAGGCATTCGTATGTCTACCAGGATATGTGTCACTGCCGGATCCGGTTTCTGCTGTATTAATTCCTTGGGATCACTATAGGTTGTAAATGGGATATTGTTTTTTTTCAGGATGATGCTGCAAAGCCTAAGGATCATAACATCATCATCTATCACAATTACTTTCCCGTGAAATGGTACTGAGCCATCTTTTCGACTTTCTATTGCTCCTGGTTCAACAGGCTCAGAATTTTCGAACGTAAGTGTTACCACAAAAGAGGAACCAACTTCCGGCTCGCTCGTAACATCCATGGATCCGCCCTGGGCCTCTACTAAAGATTTTACAATGTTAAGTCCAAGCCCTGTACCACCGTGCTGTCCGGCGATGAGGGCGTTGGCCTGCTCAAACTGGTTAAATATTTTTGTCAAATCTTCCTTGCGAATACCTATTCCCGTATCCGAAACGTTGAAAACGCATCGTACAGAAGTCTCCTCAACGACCGTTTTGATGGCAAGTTTTACGTGCCCCTTCTTTGTAAACTTTATGGCATTACCCAGCAGGTTATAGAGAATTTGGCGCAATCTGAATGGATCTCCAAGCAGATAGTGATCTTCCATCTGCTCCATGTCAAGCAAGAGAGTCAGACCTTTTCTGTCAGATTGAACACGTACCGCAGATTCTACCTCTTTTATCAGGCCCATAAGCCTGAAACGCTCTTTGCCGAGGACAAAGCTACCACTTGATATCCGACTGTAGTCCAGCACTTCATCAACGATGTGCAGTAAATGTTCCGATGAACTGTTAATGGCAGAAACTGCTTCGTCATCCGTACCCTGTTGTTGCTTTAGCTGCTCGGCAAACCCAATGATCGATTGCAGTGGAGTACGAATTTCATGACTCATATTGGCGAGAAAACGCTGCTTGATCATAGTAAGCTCTTCTGCTTCTTCCTTCGCTTTTTCCAATTGTTTTTTGTAATAATTACTCCTGCTGATATCAACCCAGATAAGATATACCAGCATTGCGGCACCGAGGAGGAAGACCAGCAGCAGGATGCTAATGCGAAACATGCTGGTCGTGACTAGTGAAGCAGCGTGATCACTATTCTCAGTCATCTTGGCCAATTCTTCCTTTTCAACTTCATGAAGAATACTAATGAGCTGGTTAATCAAAAGGCTATTGGCGTGGATTAGTGCCAACTCCTCCTGAAACAGCCTTTTATTTTCGGCACGTTGGTCATTTTCTAAATCAAGAATAATTTTCTCCACTTCTTCCAAGGCCTTGTTCTGGCGGGCAATTGAAAGCGTGTCAATAACGACACTTAATTCCTGTTGTACTTTGATATGGGTCGTTTGAGCGGTGTTTTTTTTCTTCTTGCTGAAGAGCTTTGCAATACGAGAGCGATCGTCTTTCTCGGGTAGCGAGTCCTGAGTGTACGTCGTTGTTGTTTTCTTTTCAGTAGTTACAATACTTGTGTCAAAGGCGATTCTTTCTTGGATAAGAATTGTGGACAGGGTGTCAAGCCGATCTGTCAAGCTTTGGTTTTCATCTAGCTCAGATTTAAGTTTCAAATAAGAAAAGAATAGCCGATTGCGCTTCTGGAGGATTTGTCTTATTTCGAGCAATCGAATTTGCTGTGTGCTATCCCAGTTCATCAGTCTCAAGGAGTCAACCTTTCTCACAAGGGAGTTTGATTGATCAAGGAAAGCTTTGTACGAATTCTTTGGATTCTTAACAGCCTGTACTCGCTGGAGCTGGTCAAAGGCGGTTATTTCGTGAAATAGATTATTTAGTGCATTCAGCTCATTTTTGGGTGCGGACAGCTGATCAACTGTGTCCATCATTTCGCTAAATCCAAAACGAGCTATGGCAATTGCAAGAGAAATTGCTATGAATACAAGCAAGAAGCCTGCTACTACTTTTCTTTTTACGGATGTAGGATATTGATTTTTCTTGAAGTACTGCATATTCCAGTTCTCAACAATAAGATCCGCAAGTTAGCGAGATATTATACCAACTGATTTTATAAGTTAATAATTCTATGCAAAAGCCTGTTAAATTCTTTAAATCCTTTGGTTATGCTGATAAGACTTGCTATCCGTAAACCCACTTTACCAATGTCATGGAGGCCAGTAAAATGATCAGCATGGAGGCGAGATCGAGAAGAACACCTGCCTTGACCATATCTTTCATCCGAATATAACCACTTGAGAAAACAATTGCATTGGGAGGGGTGGCAATTGGAAACATAAAACCGATGCTTGCGCTCAATGTAATGGGCAAGGCCAAGAATATTGGGTTAATGTGCATACCGTCAGCGATACCGAAAATTACGGGAACAAATATTTGCACCAGGGCTACGTTACTTAAGAATTCTGACAGTAAAACAGTAGTGACGATTAACCCCATGACCAGCCAGACGTTATAAGTACTTTGATCAGCCAGCCAGTTACCTGCTTTTTGAATAATACCAGTATTTTCTAAACCACTTGCCAGGCAGAGCCCGCCACCGAAAAGAATAAGAATTCCCCACTGAAGATTAAATGTATCCTTCCAATCCAATAGAAACGTAAAGCTGCGGAAATTTGCGGGAACAATAAACATCAAAAGACCTCCTGTCATGGCGATATTCGAATCATTTAATATATCTGATTTGAACAGATAGCTGTTGATGGGGTGCTGAAAAATCCAGAAAAAGGAAGTGAGCGAAAAAACCATCAATACCCGTTTCTCCTCCTGAGTGAGGGATCCCAACGCTTTAAGTTTATTGTTTATTAATTCGTCAGCACCTTCAACGTTGCGCAGTCTATTGGGAAAAAGAATTCGTGTTATGATTAAGTAAGTACTCGTCAGCAGCGCTCCGGATATTGGAACACCAATCATCATCCATTTTCCGAAATCCAGTTTTTCATGATAAAAATCGTCCAACAGGCCTGCGAAAACCACATTAGGGGGCGTACCAATAATTGTAGCCAAACCACCTAATGTGGCAGCATAACCGACCATCAGGAGAAGACCCATTGCGAAATTCCTTTCCTGCTTCGGTAGTTCGTGAGGTCTTAATGCTTTCTTATTGTTGAGTAGTTGAACAACCGACAATGCTATGGGAAGCATCATCATGGCTGTCGCTGTATTGCTAATCCACATGCTGAGAAAAGCAGTAGCGATCATGAAGCCAAGGATAATACCATTGCCAGTGGTACCCGTAATGCGTATGAGATTTAGCGCGATGCGCTCGTGCACCCGGTGTTTTTCCAAAGCCAATGCAATTAGAAATCCACCAAGGAATAAAAAGATGATCGGATGGGCATAAGGGGCTGCGGCTTCTTTCATGTTCATAATCCCCATCATTGGAAAAGAAATCAGTGGTAACAATGCTGTCACGGGGATAGGTACAGCTTCAGTCACCCACCACAAAATCATCCACGCAGCAAGGGCCAGTACATTTCCGGCTCCAGGCGAAATAAAACTACTGGGCAGCACCAGCAGCAGGGTTATGAATAAGACGGGCCCGATAAAAAATCCAATTTGCCGGCCAGTAAGTAATGGACTATTCACAATTTATTAACAAGTTTTGGCTATGCTCAAAACTAACTTTTTTGATTTCAATTGCAAGTCTTCCGGCGTAAGCTTGTTTTGAGGAACGATTGTGCGGTGATTAACTTTAGAATAGATTCAAAGGATCGCAAGAGAATTGGAGAATAGGTAAGTTTTATTGACTATTTGCAGGAGGTTTAACATTTCCTGGTTTGACGACCAGTATTCTTCCATCGAGTTCCGTTTCGTTTAATCCGTTAATTGCAGCATTTGCTTCAGCCTCATTGGGCATCTCTATGAAACCATACCCTTTGGACCGGCCGGTTTCTTTGTCACGTACAATCTTCACGGACGCAACTTCTCCAAATTGCGCAAATGCTGCCTCAAGGTCTTCCTGGCGCGTCTTAAAGTTTATTTTGGCCACAAAAATGTTCATAGATCAATAATTAAGTAAAACATGAAATTAATATGGGTTGACACTTCACAAAGATAAAGACATTTTTTTTTGTGCATTCAGCAAGGGCGACGTTTATTTTCCTTCTGGATATGAGTTATTTGTCAGGAGATTGACACGTTTTACGGTGGAGAAAAAGTATTTACAACGTATTTAAAATAATTTGTTCCTTTCCTTCGACTATTGTGTAAAGTGTACAGAAGGCAATGAACATGGCCATGCAAGTTAAGGAGCAGACATTTCTCAGGGAGAAAGACCGGTTGTTGGGGTTCATCCGCAATCGGGTGTCGTCTTTGGAAGAAGCGGAAGACATATTGCAGGATGTATTCTACCAGTTTGTTGCAGGCTATGACACTATTGAATCGTTGGATAGGGTTACCTCGTGGTTGTTTTCTGTTGCCCGAAACAAAATTATCGATCGATATCGAAAGAATTCGTCGCGGCCGAAAAGAACTGATTTTGGCGCAATGACGAGCACGGATGAAGATGCTCCGCTTTCTCTGCAGGACATTCTGCCTGATTTGGGCAACACGCCCGAGGAAGCCTACCTGCGGGATGTGATCTGGGATGCTATTATGGATGCTCTTGATGAGTTGCCCATGGAGCAACGCGAGATTTTTGTCCTCAACGAGATTGAAGAGCGAAGCTTCCGGGATATAGCAATGGAAACAGGTGTATCGATCAACACATTGTTATCACGGAAACGGTATGCTATACTTTCGTTAAGGAAAAAACTACAACGACTATACGATGATATTTAATAAATAATGAAGCTATGAAAAGAGGAATGAGAATATTAGCCTGGATTGCGCTTGGACTAATAGCTGTATTTGCATTTGGATTTGGCACAATGCTATTGTGGAATTGGCTTGTACCTGGTTTGTTCAACGGCCCTGTAGTTACTTTTTGGCAGGCTTTGGGATTGCTGCTTCTATCTAAGTTTCTTTTCTGGGGGTTCGGGGCAAAGCGTGGTTGCTATCCACATCACGCGGCTCGTTCAGGTCGAAATTGGAACGATAAATTTTACGACAAATTCTCCTCCATGACACCTGAAGATCGCGCTGCGCTCAAACAAAAGATGAAAGAAAAATGGTGTCATTGGGATGCCAACGTCCCACCCAAAGATTCCGACGGCGCAAACGATTGAATCGGCATTTCGGAAAATTTAACATAGAAAAACAGACAAAACCCTAACAATTTTTGCAGTCTGCCCGTTAAAGGAAACTGAGGAAACTTTTAGAATGTAAAAAGTTTCCGTAGTTTTGTCACCAATTATGGAAGAATCAGATATCAGGAAAAAGATTTTGACCGGCGCAGAGAGCCTTTTTATGAAGTATGGGGTTCGCAGTATCTCAATGGATGACATTGCGCGACATCTTTCGGTTTCCAAGAAGACTTTGTACCAGCATTTTGCCGACAAGGAGGATCTCGTTACAGTAACGTGTCAGTCGCATATTGAAGGCATATCATGCGAATTTGACGACATAAATAGCAATTCGCAAAATGCCATTGACGAGTTGGCCAAAATATCACAGTGCCTGAAACAGAATTTAGAGGAAATGAATCCTTCTTTGCTGTTCGACCTTCAAAAATACCATCCCAGGGCGTGGAACGTGTGGCTTGAGCATAAGAATAATTTTATACGAGAATCAGTGGTGCGGAATCTGAAGCAGGGTATTGAGGAAGGATACTTCAGGCCGGAGATTAACGTGGAAATAATTGCTGCGATGAGGCTGGAACTTGTTCAGCTGGCATTCGATGACCAGGTCTTTCCCGCTGCTCAGTTCCAGCTGACGCAAGTGCAGTTGCAGATCTTTGATCATTTCGTGTACGGGCTGGTCACTGACAAAGGAAGGAAACTATATCAGAAATATAAGGAAACCCAAGTTGTACTTTCAAATCCATAGTATGAAACGAATATTATATACCCTTTTTATCAGCATTGTTTTGCCGATTGGAGCATTTGCGCAATCCGCGCCATCTTTTGCGCTCGATGATTGTATCCGGTACGCTTTGGAGAACACGATTGATGTAAAAAATGCCAGAGTTGACGAGCAAATAGCAGCAGCCAAGGTGAAAGAGACTTTTGGAATAGGACTTCCGCAAGTTGACGGAAGTGTAGCGCTACAGCACAATCAAAAACTTCCAAGATTTTTTGCAACATACGCTACTGCGCAAGGTTTTGCGGGTAAGGACGAAAATGGTGACCCTAATTTGGATTTACCTGGCGTAGAACCTGGAGATATTGTTGCGGCACAGAACTTTTTCCAGTTGAAGAGCAGCGGCAATGCCGGTCTGAGTATAAATCAACTATTGTTCAATAGTTCCTATTTAGTTGGCCTGAAAGCCGCTGGAACTTATAAGGAGTTGTCTGAAAAAGCAGTTGAGCAAACCCAAATTCAGGTTATAGAGAACGTAACCAAAGCATACTATTCCGTGTTGGTTAATAGCGAACGCATTTTACTTTTCGATAACAATATTGCGCGGGTTGATTCATTACTACGAACCACAACTGCATTAAATGAAAATGGATTTGCAGAAGCAATTGATGTTGATAGGATTCGGGTAACCTTGAACAATCTGAAGTCGGAACGACTTAAATTTATTAACCTACAGAATTTAAGTCTGGGGCTTTTGAAGTTCCAGATGAACTATCCCATGGAAAAGGAGCTTGAAGTCGCAGGAAGCCTGGCAACGCTAAAAGTAAATGAAAACCTTTTCAATGAATATCAGCAAGGTTGGGATTACAAGAATAGGATAGAGTTTAAGGTTTTGGATACACAGCGAAAGTTGCAGGAATTGGATATTAAGTACCAACACAGTGGATCGCTGCCAAGTCTGGTTGGCTTTGCAAATTTGGGGTACTCAACGCAGTCACCAAACATTGGCGGCCTGTTCGCAACCAACACGAATATCAAAGATGACGGTGCTATCGGCCCGGATAAGTGGTATTCCTACTCCTCATTTGGTATTTCGCTCCGCGTACCTTTGTTCAGTGGTTTACAGCGTACATACCAGGCACAGCAGGCAAAACTAGGCCTGATAAAAATTGAGAATAGTTATACTTCACTGAAGCAAGGCATTGATCTCAGCATTCAGCAGAACACAATCATATACAAGAACGCAATTGAAACCTTGAACTCTCAAAAAGAAAACATGGGATTGGCCGAGCGTGTAGCCAGGGTAACAAAAATTAAATATGAGCAGGGCGTTGGGTCAAATATCGAGGTAACCGATGCTGAAAGCAGCCTCCGGGAATCGCAGGTAAATTACTACAATGCTCTTTTTGATGCCATCGTAGCGAAGATCGATCTGGATAAAGCTTACGCCAAAATAAATCCATCACAATACCTAACTATAAAATAATCCTTACCCATATGAAAAATATTTTCGATATGAATTCATCCGTATTGTTTCCTCGTTTCGCGATGCTTGCAATAGCCGGAGTTCTCGCTGCTTGCAGCGCTACGACACCGGAAAATGATAAACAACAAAGGCTTGATAAACTAAAAACGCAGCAGGTTAGTCTTGCAAAAGAAATCGGCAGACTTGAGGCCGAAATCGCAAAAGCAAATCCTGAAGCGGCAATGGTTAAGGCAAAGGAAATTGCGTTTATGGAGCTTGTACCCAGGACTTTCAATCACTACGTTCAAACCCAGGGTGCAGTTGAAGCTGAAGACAATATTTTGGTGAGTGCACAAACGATGGGGGTTGTCACGCAGGTTTATGTAACCGAAGGCCAGGTTGTGAAGAAAGGCCAGCTACTGGCCCAAGTTGACAATTCCGTTATACTTCGCAGCGTGGAGTCTATGAAGTCCCAACTGGAGTTAGCCACGTCGGTTTTCGATCGTCAGCAGAATCTGTGGGATCAGAAGATCGGAACGGAAGTTCAGTATTTGCAAGCTAAAACTAACATGGAGAGCCTGAAAGAGCAGGTAGCTTCGTTGGAAGCCCAAATCGAAATGACCAAGATCAAGTCACCGATATATGGAACCATTGATGAAGTCTTTGCAAAGATCGGGCAGAATCTGTCACCCGGTGTTCCCGCGGTGCGCGTAATCAATACTTCAGATCTGAAAATCAAAGCGAGTGTCTCAGAATCCTACATAACGACTATCAAGACTGGGAATAAGGTTATGGTTACCGTAGATGATCTTGATAAATCCTTTAATGCGCGTGTTACGTTCGTTGGCAAGAATATCGATTTACTCTCCAGGACATTCCCGGTAGAGGTTAAACTCCCCAACATGCCGAACTTGCGTCCGAATATGACGGCGGTGGTAAAGATTGTTTTTTACAGCGATGATGCTGCCATTGTGGTGCCCGTTAATGTGGTTCAGGAAATCAACAATGAGAAGATTGTTTATGTGGTGGAACAGAACGGCGATAAAACCGTTGCGAGGAGAAAAGTTGTTGAAGTAGATGGTGTCTACGATAACATGGCACAGATAAGCAAAGGTCTCTCTGCTGGTGATAAGATTATCACAGTCGGATATCAAAGTCTGAATGACGGCGAACTCGTCAAAATTTAATATCAATCAACAGGATAAGCGATAACCTTAAGATGAAAGATACAGAAAAGGAATTTAGACCTACCAGCTGGTCGATTGACAATAAAGTGGCCATATATGTCGCAACTTTTTTCATTTGTCTTGCCGGTATTATGACATACAACAGTTTGCCGAAAGAGAATTTTCCGGAAGTTGTGTTTCCGCAAATTTATGTTGCGACATTATATCCAGGGGCAGCACCAAAAGATGTTGAGAATCTTGTTTCAAAACAAATCGAAAAGCAGGTTAAGTCAATAAATGGTGTTAAGAAAATTACAAGCAATTCAGTACAGGATTTTTCGAATGTTATCATTGAATTCGAAACGGACATTGAAGTAAAGGAGGCAAAGCGCGAAGTGCAGGAGGCTGTGGACAGAGCCAAACCTGATTTACCGGCGAACTTGTTGGACGATCCCCAGGTAGTGGACATTGATATTTCAGAATTTCCAATTATGAATATTAACATCTCGGGCGATTACGACCTCCAGAGCCTAAAAAGATATGCTGAGGAGATGCAGGATCGCATTGAGACGTTAAAAGAGATTCGCCGAGTGGATATCATCGGCGCGCTGGATCGTGAAATCCAAATCAATGTCGACTTATTTAAAGCTTCATTAGCCGGTGTGAGTTTGGAGGATATCGCCAATGGTATCGCATACGAGAACCAAATTGTATCAGGAGGCCAGCTTGATGTCGGTGGTATGAAGCGCTCGCTTAGTGTTAATGGTGAATTTGTGTCGGCTGCCCAAATGGGCAATACTGTTATCGGATCCATTAAAGGCGGTAAGATTTACTTGAAGGATATTGCTGAGGTTGTTGACTCGCACAAAGAGCAGGAGAGTTTTGCGCGCCTGGATGAAAAGAATGTTATTACACTAAATGTTATCAAACGGGGTGGCGAAAACCTTATCCTGGCGTCGGATCAAATCAATGAAATCGTTAAAGACTTTGAAGAAAATATTCTTCCTCAAGGCATAAAGATTACCATCACGGCAGATCAATCCGATAATACCCGTACCACCCTGCATGATTTGATCAATACCATCATTATTGGTTTTGTATTGGTTACAATAATCCTGATGTTCTTTATGGGTGCGACAAACGCTATTTTCGTGGGGCTCTCTGTTCCCATATCAAGTTTTATAGCGTTTCTCGTATTTCCGAGTATAGGCTTTACGTTGAACCTGATGACATTGTTCTCCTTCCTCCTTGCGCTGGGTATTGTGGTAGATGATGCAATTGTTGTCATTGAAAACACGCATAGGGTGTTTGACAATGGAAAGGTACCCATTCGCAAAGCCGCTAAAATCGCAGCTGGCGAAGTTTTTTTACCCGTGTTTTCCGGAACCATGGTTGTGCTTGCCCCCTTTGTTCCGCTTGCGTTTTGGCCAGGAACAATCGGCGAATTCATGTTCTTCTTGCCTATTACACTGATTATTGCCTTGCTCGCCTCGCTTGTAGTGGCGTACATTATGAACCCTGTTTTTGCAGCTGACTTCATGAAGCCTCATGATCACGATCACGGTCGCGTAAAGATGACGAGAGGCTATAAGATCACGGCTGTTATTTTCGCGGCAATAGCACTGGTTTGGTATGTGACTGGTATTGCAGGCCTTGGTAATTTTACCTTGTTCATTTTTGCGCTCTACTCGTTGCACAAGTTTGTATTAGAAGAAGTGATCTCAAACTTCCAAACAAAAGGATGGCCTCGGGTACAAGACGGATACAAGAAATTAATTCAGTGGTGCCTTGCTGGCTGGAGACCGGCTGGCGTTATCGCAGCTGTAGTTGGGTTATTTATTTTCTCTATTGTATTTACAATGATCCGCAAACCTCCTGTAGGCTTTTTCCCTAAGGGGGATCCCAATTTCATCTATACATACATTCGCATGCCGATTGGAACGGACCAGATAGTGACCGATTCAATAACACAGATTGTTGAAAGGAGGGTTATTAATGTGATGGGAAAAGACAACCCAATCGTAGAGTCTATAATTTCGAATGTAGCCGTTGGTGCTGCTGAGGACCAGTTTTCAGGTAGTAACGCTCAGCCACATCTGGGAAAGGTCTCTGTAGCCTTTGTTAATTTCGCCGATCGCGATGGGCAATCCACCAGGGTCTATCTTGACAAGGTCCGTGAGGCCGTTAAAGGTGTAAAGGGTGCTGAAATTTCTGTTGATCAGGAAGCTGGTGGACCTCCAACCGGCAAGCCAATCAGCATTGAAATTGCTGCTGATAATTTTGATGTACTGGTCAGGACGGCCAACAGGGCCAAAAGGTACCTTGATTCACTGCAGATTGAAGGTGTAGAAGAATTGAAATCTGATTTCCAAAGTAACAAACCTGAGATTGTCATAAATATCGACCGCGAAAAAGCCAACCGTGAAGGTATCTCAACCGGTCAGATTGGAACGGTCTTGCGAACGGCTATTTTCGGACGGGAAATCTCAAGATTCCGCGATGCGAATGATGATTATCCAATTGAATTAAGGATAAAGGCATCCCAGCGTAACGACATAAATACGTTGATGAACATTCCTGTCACCTTCCGGGATATGACGATGGGTGGAGCAGTACGACAGGTACCTTTGGCATCTATTGCTAAAATTGAATATTCAAATAGTTATGCTGGAATCCGAAGGATCGATCAAAAACGGGTAATAACATTATCTTCAAACGTTTTGGGCGGTTTCAATGATAACGAGGTGGTAGCTGACATAAAGGGTCATTTGCGTTCTTTCGCATATCCCGATGAAGTTGAAATAAAAATGACGGGGGCCCAGGAGCAACAGGCCGAAACGTCAGCATTCCTTGGCGTGGCCGGAATGGTGGCGCTTGGATTAATCTTTATGATCCTTGTACTCCAATTTAACTCCATCAGCAAACCACTGATAATTTTGTCTGAGATTCTGTTTAGTATTATAGGCGTATTGATTGGCTTCTCTTTGTTTAAGATGGAGATTTCAATCGTAATGTCAGGTGTTGGTATCATGGCCTTGGCTGGTATTGTGGTGCGGAATGGAATCTTGCTCGTAGAATTTACTGATTTGTTAATTGAACAGGGAGTTGAGTTAAAAGAGGCTATCGTAGAGGCGGCTAAAACGCGGATGACACCTGTATTATTGACAGCCATGGCAGCAACTTTGGGTTTGATCCCATTGGCTGTTGGATTTAACATTGACTTCGTAACCCTCTTTACAGAGTTTAACCCCCATATATTTTTTGGTGGTGATAATGTTGCCTTTTGGGGACCGCTATCCTGGACCATGATATTTGGGCTAATCTTCGGAACTTTCCTGACACTGTTTTTAGTTCCGGTAATGTATTTGATAACAGCGCAAATCAAAGCGCGCGTATTCAAGGCAAGGATAAGTACCGAAACAGCTGATTCTGAAGGCTCTGTGGCATTGAATTAAAAATAAAATCAAGCATAAGTCGTCCCGTTTTAAACGGGACGGCTTTTCTTTTTTCTGTATGAAACCAAGGATCATGACATTGCTCTTTTTCGCTATCACGTTTTTGCTGATAGATTACTACGTATTCCAGGGTATTCTGCTCATAACACAAAAGTGGACGCCCACCTGGAAATCAATTGCCCAATTCGGATTCTGGATACCAACAGCAGTTGGCATTTTGGCGCTGCTTTGGTGGACCTTTGGGGATCCATACCGGTATAGCCCGAATTTCAGAAACTGGGTCATCACTGGACTGGCAGCCATGTACTTCTCTAAGCTGTTTGCCGTTGCGATCCTTTTTGTTGACGATTTTCAAAGGGGCGTAAGATGGGTAGCAAGTTTGTTTTACCGAGGATCTTCAGGTGATCTTCCAGGTCAATCCATTCCCCGCTCGGAATTCTTGGCGAAGACCGCGCTAATTGCCGCGAGTGTTCCCTTTGGCACAATGGCATATGGCATTATTTCTGGAGCGCATGATTATCGCTTACGACGTATAGTGTTGAAATTGCCCAATCTGCCACATAGCTTTGATGGGATCAGGATTGGGCAAGTTTCGGATATACACAGTGGGAGCTTCTTTAACAAAACTGCAGTTCGGGGCGGTGTTGAAATGATCATGAACGAAAAACCGGACGTCATTTTCTTTACGGGCGACCTGGTAAACAACGAAGCTTCTGAGGTAACAGACTATATAAACGTATTCAATAAGCTGCGTGCACCATACGGGGTGTTTTCAGTGACTGGAAATCATGATTATGGCGACTATCATCTATGGCCGAGCGAAGAAGCCAAGAGACAGAATTTTAAGGACCTGATCGCAGCACATCAACTCTTGGGGTTCAATTTATTGATGAACGAGAACCATTTTTTGGAAATAGATGGTGATAAAGTTGCAATCATTGGAATTGAAAATTGGGGTGGAGGAAGGTTTTCAAAGTATGGTAAACTCGATAAAGCACATGCTGGAACCGATGAAGCTTCCGTAAAACTTTTGCTGTCGCATGACCCAAGTCATTGGGATGCGGAGGTGCGTCCGTCATATCCCGATATAGACCTTATGTTTTCAGGGCACACGCATGGATTCCAATTTGGTGTTGAGATTGGAAATTTGAAGTGGAGCCCGTCTCAGTATGCCTACAAGCAATGGGCGGGGCTTCACCAGGAAGGGTCGCAGTACTTATACGTTAACAGAGGCTTTGGATACCTTGGTTATCCTGGCAGGATAGGTATGCCGCCAGAATTGACAATTCTAGAGTTGAAAAGAGCATAGGATATAGCCTGCTAACACAAGTTTCTTACTATTTTCGAACGTCTTGTAGCAACAACATCTCATCCTTTAACTTTTCATACAGCCGTTCGTATATCGGAAAAAGTTTTTGATAAATTTTGTGACTTTCAGTGTTAGGCTCGAAAGATGTCTGAAGGGTGGGCTTCAATTGTGAAAATGTTGTAATGATACCCAAAGATTTTAACCCCAGGTAGGCAGCGCCGATGGCCGAAGCATCTTCCTGGTGGATCAGAGAAATCTCTTTATTAAATATGTCTGCCAGGATTTGAAGCCAACTTTTTGAGTGCACAAAGCCACCGCTAACGTGGATTTTGCTAATAGTCAAGCCTGTTTTTTCCATAGCTTTCGAGATACTGAAGAGTGCCATTGAAATACCTTCGACTACTGCCCTTGTCAGGTGGGCTTGCGTATGAAAGTTCTTGAGCCCAAAGAAAACTGCGCTTGAATGGCTATCCCAAATGGGTGCGCGTTCGCCCAGCAGGTATGGCAGAAAAATCAACCCGTCCGCCCCGGGGTTTGTCTTTTCTATTCCTCCTAACAATACCTCATAAGCTTCCGGAGAATCTAACTTTATTTTCAAGAAACTCTCTGCGAACCATTTCAACGCAATACCACCATTGTTAATAGGTCCACCTGAAATGAATAGATTGTCAAAAAGGCAATATGTAAAAGTCATCGCCTTAAAATTGAAAGTGGGTTTCTTACTTCCGATACGAATGGCACCACTCGTACCGATGGTTAGTGCCGCAATGCCATTGTCTATTGCAAAGCTTCCGATGTTGGCCATGCAACCATCACTGGAACCAATGAAGATTGGCGTTTGCACGGTCAATTTTAGACTGTCCGCCAGGGTTGGATCGATTTCCTTTCGCACGTGATCTACCGGCACAGGCTGGCTGAGTTGTTGAAGCTGGATGCCGCACAGGTCAAGAGAATTTGCATTCCATCGAAGCTTTTCGAGTTCAAATAGTCCTGTTGCAGATGCGATGGAATAATCAACTTCATAAACGTGAAAAAGTTTGTACCAGATATATTCTTTAATGGAAATATACTTGTGGACTTGTATAAAAAGATCTGGCATATTCTCTTTGATCCACAGGATTTTGCAAAGGGGTGTCATCGCGTGAATCGGCATCCCCGTTTGTGTATAAATCATTTCACCGGACGATGATTCTTTAATTCTCTTTGCGATGGAGGCACTTCGGTTGTCTGCCCAGATGATCATATTCATCAATGGATTGCCCTTCGCGTCAACAGGAATAACACTGTGCATGGCTGTGCTCAATACAATTCCAGCGGGCTTGTCATCTAGGAAATCGACCATCCGACTGATGCATTTTACAAATGCCTGCCATATTATTTCAGGTGCTTGTTCACTATGATCTGGTTCAGGATTCAGCGTTGGGTATGAAACTTGCGTGGAGTGAAGAACATCACCGCCGGAGTTTAGGGCAACAGCTTTGGTACTCCCTGTGCCAATGTCAATTCCAATTATATAAGTCATGCTGATTTGTTATAAGGTAGAGAAAAAAACAAAAAGGGCGCCTGTCTTAAGATCCCTTTCGTTTAGGTCATGCAGCGACACTATTGATGCGTAGCAAACATCTCTCGTTTGCGTGTGGCGCCAATAGAAGACCTGCCTGCTTTTGAAACGCTGTTTTCGATGCATTCAAAGCTCACAGAATAAACACTTCAAAATCAAGCTTTATTGGGCGTATTCCAGATGCGCATAAGCCAGTATATTGGGAACGAGATTATTCCAAAAAAAATGAAAAGCAGAACCCAAATAAGCTGTTCTATGGGCTCAACCTTTTTGTTACTGACAGCATGGACAATGTAGAAAATTAGCAGGGCGAGGGAGAGCAACGCCAATAGGATGATGGGCACAATAAAAGAAGCGATGGATATCAAAATATCCGTTATTTCGGGTTCTCCGCCTTTGCTGGTAGCAATGACATTAATGACAAACTTAAAAATTTCAAGAAAGATAAATGGGAAAGTGATGAAAGGAAGAAAGGTGAAGATCCCCAGTACTATCTTTTGTGCCTTACTAAATTCCATTAGAATCTTGTTTTGATACGCTGATGGTACTATCGCCAGCAACGACTGGTAAAAAAAACTGCCCAAAGCCTGGGCAGTTTTTATTCAATATCGGATGTAATTAATAATCGTTATTGCCAGTGCGGTTGAAACCACCACCGCCACCGCTTCTGTAGCCACCGCCACTTCGGGGGGCATCGGTTCTGGGTCTTGCTTCGTTTACTACCAAGGTTTTTCCCAGGAAGTTGAAACCGTTAAGGCTGGTAATAGCCTGACGGGCTGCAGCATCATCAGACATCTCGATAAAACCGAAACCACGGCTGCGCTGTGTTACTTTGTCCATGACAATCTTGGCAGAAGAAACTTCGCCATATTCTTCGAATAACCCCTTCAATTCCGGTTCGGATGCCTTAAAAGGGATGTTGGCAACGTAAATGTTCATTTGTAGAAATAGTAAATATGAAAATTAGTTAATGTCAACTTACAAACTTCAACTTGAACAACTACTCACCATGAAGGAGAGCGGGCCTTTGTAAAGCGTGCAATCAACATTTAAAAGTAATAAGAAATTTTGATTAAATGGAAAAAGATAAATTATTATCATTTTAGGCATCTTTTTGCACAATTTCTTCGGGTAATACCGCTTAGGGTAGTGAAAACCCCAAGAATAACCCACATTGCTTTCATGGTAGGTCCTCTTGCATAATCTCAATTTGGAGCCAATGCAGACGTTGGTATCCTCTGTCTCCGCTGCGAATGAGTTGCGTATTGAGGGTGCTAAAACGACATCTTAATCAGTAGGGATAACTAGTAAGCCCGATCTACAGTCCCTGATCCGTATATCTTTTTCTGTACACTTTTTGTGCTGCCCTTGTGCTTTACACTGCCGCTACCCAGGACAGCTGCCTCCAGGTTGTTGGTGATATTCAGCTCGCACGAACCCGACCCACTCACCTTTGCCTTGCCGGTCTCCAGCGCGCAGGTAAACCCGTCTATTTTCCCGGAACCACTCACTACGGCATCGATGGATGTAGCATAGCCACGAAGTGTCAAGGTTCCACTTCCGCTCACCTCAGCTTTTATGGTATTTCCCTTCAGGTCAACATCCATGCTACCATTACCCGAAACACCCAGTGTGATGTAATCTGCCGCTATCGAGTTTTCAGATATTAGTTTTCCTCCGCCATTCACCTGAAGATCATTTACGTTTTTAACACTAACATATAATTTCATTGTTGGATTCAGCTTGATGTCATCAATTTTAGCCCATAGGCTCTTGTTGGGGCTATCGGGCTTACGCTCAATATTGACCATCAGAATTCCATTTTCCACTTTGATGTCGGATACAGAATAAATTTCCGTGAGGGCTTCGACGGTTACTTCCTGCTTATTCGTTTGCTTAAGGTATATCGTGTAATTGGAGTTAACATAAATGCCTTTAAACTCGGGCAATTCGAGAACCTTTTTTGTGGTTTGTGCCATACAAAGTTGCGCAACAAAGGTGCAGGCAAGTACTAAAAATGCGTTGGTTTTCATGATTTTGGTTTATTTTTTGTAATGTCAAATAAGCACGAGTTGAGTGAATTATGAAGTTGTTTTGACGATGAATAGTATAATTGGTCGGCAGAAGACTTCTATAATACTTCCAATTGGAAGCAAACATTACTTCATCTTTCTGAAGATTGCCCTAAAGACAAGGATAAACACTATTCCGCCAATGCACATTACGAGGAGGATTTCAGGTGTTATCTGATCTACGGCATGCATAATTCACAGATTCATTCGGGGGTAAAATAACTTTAAAATGTAATTCTCAATTGAAATTTGATATCTGTTTTTGTATTCCCTTCGATGGTTTCCAGGCCAGATCCAATTGTATTTTCATTGAGATATCGCGTATTCGCGCAGCGTAGCCACAAACTTATGTTGTGATTCATTTTGTATTCAATCATGGCAACCTTTCGGACACCGACGGAATAGTAAGCGGGCATCGCGTACGCAAGATACACATCATTTTCATAGACGTACTGTCTGTTGTCATAATCATCAGTGTCAAAAAGAGCATATCGGACCGTAAATTTAAATTTGCCAAACTCAGTGCGTATATCTTGAAGAATTGCCGTGCCTTTGGAGTGCCGGCCGGCAAAGCGAAAGCTGCTGAATTGAACGCGGGTCTTCAGCCTCAACTTTTGTCGTATGCCATAATCGATGTTTATCCAATAGTTGTATTTTTTGCCATTGCTCGTATGGAATAAAGTTGAATTTTCATCGGTCATATTTCTGTCTTTTGACTCTTCACGACCCTGAACGAAAATCATAACTTTTCTGGTGGGCTGATAAGTAAATCGTATTAACCATTCATGACCACTGGATGGTGCATAATTTCTATACCTCAACCATGGGAATTGGAAAAGATCCAGGTAACCTGCCATATTGATTTTTTGGTTAATGCTATACTTGCATCCCCAATACATTCCACTCTCATTTTGCGTCAGGCTATTTTCAGCAAAGGCGTTAGAGTAGAAGGAGTAGAAATTTCTGTCAAATTTTCGATACAGCAATGATAAGTCGAGTTTGTTCGTCAAACTCCAAAGCACGCCTGCAATAACTGCATTTCCATTGCTTATGGTGTGTGATGCTTCGCTGAAAAAAGCAAGGTTGAGAAATGTGTAGTTCAGGAATAGTCCTATATTTTTATTTTGGAATCCTTCAAAAGCAAATTGATTATATGCATTGCGGTTACGCAATACAGGAGCGTCAAATGATGCTTCATTGAACATTACACCCAGATCGAGCTGATTGACTTTGTATTGTAAAACAGCACCCCAATTTTGGTCGCCAATTTTTTTCCGGGTCGATAGTTCGTTTTCATTGCGATGAAGCCCTGTGGTCTGAAAAGAGGAAACAACGGAACCAGAGATTGAATCTTCGGATGTCGTTGCATCTCTTTTTGTGTTCGAATAGAATGCTGTAATGTTGAAGTGCTCAGTGATTTCAACAGTTCCTGCCATTCCGCGGAAAAACCCGGCCTCGTACACGGAGGTATAGGGAACAATACCAATATTGCTTCTTCGTGCTGTTGTTATTGTTTCGCTGCCTTTTCCCATGCCCAGGATTCCGCCCAGCATTAGTCCCTGACCGAATTGGCTTTGGAAATCACCAATGACCAGGTTTTTAAGTCTTCCTTTATTTTGAAGCTGAAAATGAAAGGAGAGGTAATCCAGGCCATAATAGTGATTGGCAGCGCTCCAATGAACTGCTTCTCCAGCATCCTTCTCCGCTGTAAAACCTACACTGAAATCTCCTGGTCTGCTTGAACGAAAGCGAAAATACAATTTGTCTGATGATCCTTTGAACCTGTAACCTGGTTGTGTCAGGCTCCTGTTTCCTATTCGGGTTTGAAGCGTTCGTTCATAACGAACTAAAAAATAATTGTCGGTTTCCTTCCGAATTTTTTTCCAAAAGGAGGCATCCAAAATGGTGGCAGGGTCAGTAACCTTAACGAAGGGCGCTAATTTGTTAATTGTATGTAAGTCGAATTCAGGGATTGCCTGCAGTTCGTAAATGGAAAGGAAATTCTTATTTTCTTTCCGGTAGTCAAGCAGATTCCTGATCTGGCGATTGGATAGCAAGTTTAGGAATCGCAGGTCTTCTTCCTTCGCTTTGTTGAGATTGACAGGATTGGAGAGTAGCTGCAATACATTTTCATACAGTTCCTCATAGTTTGCGTCGGAATCCTGGAAACCATAAAGTTCGTCGGTAATTCTGTTCATGTCGAGTTCCTTGCGGGGAAAATCCTGGCAAAGAATCGAGTAAGGATAGTAAAACAAAAGAAACAAGGTTAAAGATTTCATTTCGTTGGCTGGTTAAAGTTGTATCCAATAGTGGACTGATGCCGGGCGCCAATGCCAGGGCTGTATCGGTATGCATAGTCAAATGAGATGTTTTTTGGTTTGAAACCTAGGCCAAAAAAGCCAGCATTGGGATTGACATTGAAGCCAGTCCTGAAGCTAAATTTCTTATGAAACTGGTATGCTATCCCGGTTTTCCATGTAGGTTCATAATCCAAATCTTTCTCAAGCTCCATGACGATTAACGTCTTTTCTGATGGTGCTAGAGAAATGCCGGCGACGAGTACGGTAGGGAGATGCTCTCCACTGTTATGATCAAGTAGTGGTTGATTAAGGTTGATAATGTACGCACCAACGCTAAGATGTTGAGTGAGCGTTGCTAACCCGCCAAAGCTTATGGTGAGCATGCCTTTGCGGCCGAATCCTTTGGCATTGTATTGAATATAATTCGCCTTCACGCCAAGGGATGCCAGACCAAACGTGCTGCTAAAGCCCCCGGTCAGAATTTGCTCATTATAGAGGTTGTCTCCGAATCGATATACCCCCAACCCGACGACGCCAGCTTTCAGGGGAACGGCAAAAACTGCCGCCGCCTTATTGAATGGTTTAAAGGAAGGTTGGGCATCGTAGGTAAAGGCAGCCGTTGTTGCTTTTAGTTTTGCCAGCGCACCGATGTTATTGAAAACCGACCACTCATCTTGGAGGCATGATGATGCATAACCCAATGCGTTGGCTCGAGCTCCCATGGTCGTGGAGGAACTTTGAGCCCACACAAAATGACAACATGACGTTATAATAACGGCCAACGGTATTCGCTTAATCACAACGGGTAGAATTACTTACTTTTAAGTAACAAAATCCAAATATGATTGTCAAGATTATTTTGTTTCTTCTTGCTGGTACTGCACTATTGGCGCAGGAAAAAACAGTAGAACTCTACGAAAATGGACAGGTACGCTCAATGGGTTTCATGCTGCATAATCAAAAGGAAGGAGAGTGGCAATATTTCTATCCGTCTGGCAACAAGCTTGCAATAGAAAATTTTACACAAGGGAGGCTCCATGGTGAGGTAAAATATTATTACCCGGATGGCTTACTGCAAGCCGTTGAGAAATGGGAACGTGGGAGTCTTGAAGACACGTCAAAATATTTTTATGGAGACGGGAAGCTTGAGAAGATTGGTCTTTATAGGAGTAGTCAGTATAACGGAGAATGGAAATATTACCATAAAAACAGTCAGGTAGAAAGAATAATCCATTATGAAAGTGGGTTACCGCATGGCAGTGTTAAGATGTACAATGATCAGGGAAGTCTGCTACAGCGCGGTTTTTATGATATGGGCAAAGAGCATGGTCTTTGGGAATTTTTTGACGAACAAGGCAAGCTTACCTATTCAGGAATGTATAACCATGGTGAACGGGTCGGAAAGTGGTACAAATATGGAAAGCATGGAGAAAGGAAAGTATGGAAGTATTAGAATTCTTTTTTGACATGGAAAAAAAATCCGCGTTGCCCTTCACCGTTAAACGTGTATTCAAATCGAAGCACCGCATCGTATGAAGCAACTATGTCTATCCCAGCACCCACTCCGGTTAGTAGTTTGTCCGTAAGCCGGCTGCTGATCTCGTAGTTGGGGTAGTTCCGAACATAACCGAGATCTGCATATGATTTTATATAGATTGACAATGGAATATACCTAAATTGCCTTATGGGCATAAAATTCCAGTTATAGATTCGCGAGAATATTCTTTTCTTAAAGGTTGTTTTGTTCAGGATGTAATAAGGCCCTTCAATTACAAAGACCTCGTAACCGCGCACAAATTGTTTTCGATAGCCTAATGCGCCATAGTTTGCATAAGGGAGGCCCTGCGGCGTACTCCAGTACGCGATCGAATTATTTGAAATAAAGAAACTATTTTTCAACGGAATGTACCGCGAGAAGGAAGCGTAAATCTCCAGCTTATTGAGATCATCATACCTGGTGATTCCGGATTTATAGATGCTCCCTGTGACGTAATATCCAGTTAAGGGGTAGCCAACGTAGTCACGACGATCAGAAGTGAAGTGATAAGAAATGGCACCGAATCGCTGAGATGTTTTGGCCTCACCGAAGTAGTTGGGGTTACCGTCTTTGGACAACACGACAGAATCTGCGATTTTTGTACTTCGGTATTCTATTTTCACAGCATGAGATGTATAGAAAGATTTCCGAAAAGTATATGTAAGCCCGCCTCCACGGGTGGCTTTTAAGATTTCGTTGTCAAAATTCTCATAGACAAGCTTATGATCGACCGTTCTGACAGCTAGATTTTTTGTCTCAGAAAAGTCAAAATCTATAATAAGTCCTTGTTTTTGCTTTTTGTCCAGGTAGGGAATCCTGTACGAAATATCAAACCTTCGTTGGAATCCAAACTGAGCTGTCAACCGCAGTGTTTCATTTCGTCCACGCATATTATATTGATACAGGCGGAGTCCATAGTTTACGCGATTGAAATCGTGGTTGTAATTCTGCCACCACTCGTTAAAATTTCGATCGGAAAGTTCAAAAATCGGCGATGGGAAGGTATACCAACGTTCATTTACTTCGATTAAAATATCTGCTTGATCTTCTTGAAACTCCAAAAGACGGATATCTACGGTGTTAAACAAACGGGTGTTGATGAGTTTTTTTTTGTCCAGGTCAAGAATAATTGGCAGTTCCATACTGTAAACAACATCACCAGCTTTTAGCGTAAGTTCTCGTAAGACAATCTGGTCTCTTGTAATTTTGTTCCCCAAAATAAAGATTCGATTGATATGAATAAAGCGACCTGTGCTGTCAAGTACAATGCTTCCCTGGATTTTTCGTTTTGCAGACTCTGATTGGGCATAGCCCTCCTGCGCGGCAAAAACCACGAGTGCAGATAAAAAGCTAGAAAAAATGATGATAATTGCCCGCATCTCCTAACGCTAAGACTCTCACTGGTGTAACGCGCTAAACCTTTCTCTTAGGTCTGGATATTTCTCAGACTTTTTTTCTAAAGGATAGCAACAAGATTATAATGCCCGCGATAACCAGGGGAATGCTTAAAATTTGCCCCATATTTAATATCATATCATCTTCAAAGGATTCCTGGTTTTCTTTCAGAAACTCAAAAACAAAGCGTAGACCGAAACACCAGATCAGGAATATTCCCAATAGTCTGCCAGCCGGCAAGGCATCCTTCTGTCTGTACCAGATCCAATAGAGAAATGCAAAAAGTATAATACAGGAAATAGATTCATAAAGCTGCGCCGGATGTCTTGAGATCCCAAAAGTGCTAATACGGGCGGCCAAAGTGCCATCATCCTGGCTACTGATATCAACCTTTGTATTTTCGCCTGATGCATCGAAGTATTCATACAGTGTATTCGATAAAATGTTTCGCGCTGTAAAATTGCTGAATGATTCAGCGTCACGGCTGGATGTTCCTTTCTTAAAGAAAACATAGATGTTCATAGGAACCCGGCCGTTGCTTCCTTTGGGTAGGGAGTCGTTTCCTTTGTACACCACGGATTCAACAATGCCATCGTGGTCTACCCGATTATCTTTGAGAGCATCAGTAAACCGACTTACAAAAACCACACCGTATGGCTTGTCTGTGGGAAGACCGATGATTTCAGAATTAAAATAGTTACCCATTCTGATCAATGCTCCGGTGAGCGCCACGAGGATCACGATCCTGTCAACTACTTGCAGGTATGATTGGCCTGGTTTCCGCTTTCTACTATAAAGCCATAAAGCAAAAAGAATTCCGATTGCTCCACCATGACTGGCCAACCCTTGCAGTCCTGTAAAACGAAACGGATTGAATTCAAACGGCAAGAATATGCTCAATGGATTTTCCCAAATAATTTCCGGTTGATAGAAAATGATATGCCCAAGCCTAGCCCCAAGAATAGTGGCGACTACCATATAAATCGTTATTGTGTCGACGTCTTTCTCGGGTTTCCCTTCCTTTTTATAAATGAAATACAAAATTTGCTGGCTTATGAGAAAGCCCAAGGCGAAAAACAACCCATACCAACGAAGGGCAAATGATCCAAAGGAAAATATTTCAGGGCTTCCATTCCAAATGATGTAATTCAGTATAGTCATAAGTGGCAAATATAATTACAATTGATCAATTGGGAGGGGAAATACCGGTTTCCTGCATGGCTAACTGGATATTGCCTGAATTATTTTTCTAGTCAGGGGAAATTTGATCGAGTGTAGCCCTAAGGCCTTGGACACGCTTTCCCTCAATTAGCCAGCAAATTCAACATCTCACAAGTCTTGAAAGCTGCATCTTGTTCGGCTTTCTTCTTGCTGTTGCCATATCCGGTACCCTTTGGTTCATTATCCACCAGCACCTGGGCAGTGAATTCTTTGTGATTCCGACTCTTCTTAACATTCAGGATTTCAAACTGAACTTCCTTGCCTTCTCGCTGAGCCCATTCGATAATTTTACTCTTGAAATTTGAGTCAGAATTAACCAGGTCCAGGATATCATAGTTTGGATTGATGAGTTTATCAATAACAAATTTCTTTGTGCGTACGTAGCCTTTGTCCAGGTAGATTGCACCTACGATTGCTTCCAGGGTATTACCCAGGATTACCTGTTGAAGATGCGAATTCTTCTGATCGAATTGCACAATGTTAGCCACACCGATTTTGCGCGCAAGTAGATTAAGGGCTTCCCGGTTAACGATGCGCGATCTAATCTCTGTCAGAAAGCCTTCTGATTTGAATGGAAATTTTTTAAATAGAAAGTCAGCCACAGCGGCCCCCAATATTGCATCTCCAAGGTATTCAAGTCGTTCGTTAGATTCCTTGTATCCGGTTCCATTTTCCTTTGCAATAGAACTGTGCACCGTTGCAAGCCTGTAAAGCTCCAGGTTCGAAGGCGTAAAACCGGCTATATTGTGAATAGCAGCGACCAGGGTTTTGTCCGTTTTAGATTTTCCTTTCGGAATAGTAAGAATCTTCCAGGCCAAGCGATAGTCAATTGAAAGTTAGCGGCTGTAATTTAGCAAATATGTGCAATCGGTCGTGAGCAGCCTTCTTTTGATGTATGAAAAACCTCAATGAAACCAAAACGGTTACCATTAGGCTACCAACTTCTTGAATATGATTGAAAAATTATGTCCGCCAAAGCCAAATGTGTTGCACAAGGCGACATTTACTTCCCGCTTTTGGGCTTTCGTGAATGTCAGGTTGAGGGTGGAATCGAGTCCAGGATCATCCTCGAAATGATTGATTGTAGGGGGAATAATGGACTGGTTAATTGCCAAAAGGCAAGCAATACTTTCAATGGCGCCAGCAGCCCCCAGCAAGTGTCCTGTCATTGATTTTGTGGAACTTATGTTCATTTTAGGGGCATGCGCACCAAAGACCTTCTGAATTGCCCGGATTTCACCCAGGTCACCCAAAGGCGTTGAAGTGCCATGGGTATTAACATAGTCTACCTGATCCGCTGTAATATTTGAATCTTCCAAAGCATTTTGCATTACCTTGTTGATTCCTGCACCCTCCGGATGGGGTGCGGTGATGTGGTAGGCATCTGCTGTCATACCTCCCCCTAAGATTTCGCCATAAATCTTTGCGCCCCGTTTCTTAGCATGTTCATATTCCTCCAGTATTAGTGCCCCTGCGCCTTCACCCAAGACAAATCCATCACGGCTCTTATCGTAGGGACGGGAGGCTGTTTCTGGTGAATCATTCCTCTCTGAAAGCGCTCTCATCGCATTGAAACCACCAACGCCTGCTTCACAGACAGCTGCCTCAGAACCACCAGAAACAATAATATCCGCTTTACCCAGTCTCAAGTAGGTAAAAGCATCATAAATCGCGTTCGTTGAGGACGCACATGCGGAAACAGTCACAAAGTTTGGGCCTCGGAATCCGTATTTTATCGAAATATGTCCTGCACTAAGGTCAGGGATCATTTTGGGAATAAAGAACGGATTGAACCGGGGTGTGCCATCGCCTCTGGCGTAAGTCTTAACTTCCTCTTGGAAAGTTAATAGCCCCCCGATACCTGAGCCCCATATTACACCAACGCGGTCTGGGTCCAATTCAGCTAACGGGAGGTTTGAGTCTTTAATGGCCTCATCTACAGCCACCATCGCATATTGCGCAAAAGGGTCCATTTTACGGGCTTCCTTCCGATCCATGAAGTTGCCTATGTCAAAATTCTTGATCTCACAGGCAAACCTGGTTTTAAAGAGTTTTGCATCAAACCGCGTAATCAAAGCAGCACCGCTCTTCCCGGCCTTCAGCCCTTCCCAATATTCCGCTAGGGTATTGCCTATGGGGGTAAGTGCACCAAGTCCAGTAACGACTACTCGCTTTAATATCATTTTTGATGGGGGGTGTTTGTAATGAGGCAGTTACAATTATTTCTTCACGTTTTGTTCCAGGTAAGAAATTGCCTGGCCAACAGTTGAAATATTCTCGGCCTGATCGTCCGGGATAGAAATATTAAATTCCTTTTCAAACTCCATAATGAGTTCTACGGTGTCAAGAGAGTCTGCACCAAGGTCATTGGTAAAGCTCGCTTCCGGAGTAACTTCAGATTCTTCAACACCAAGTTTCTCGATGATGATCTGTTTCACTTTTTGTGCAATTTCAGACATGTTTTTACGGTTTAATGATTTTAAAATCTGTGCAAAGAAAGAGATTTGCGGCAATATTGTCAAACTTTTTTGATCTTGCTACCCAAGTCTCGCTTACCTCTGCACAATGCTGAAAATGAAGAAAAGCAAATTAATCATCGACTATGAATTTGATTTTGAATTGATAGGGCTAATATCCTCGGCCAAAGGATATAAACTTGCATGGGAAATCAACCGGGTATTGGGTGTCCAGCTGGTAAAACAGGCTGATTTGGTCGTAGGCTTTAAAAATAATGAAGAAAAGGGTTTTTCATATTATGCCCATCAGACACAGATACACCGCCTGAAATTGTTAAAAAACAAGCCTTCTGAGCAGGAAAGAGGAAAGTATTTCTTAATCCCTGAGTTTCCTCATTACGATTTTATAATTTTGGCCGATATAAAGGAACAGTATCCGCATCAACAATTGATTCACTTGATTAAATCCATTACCTCCATTCAATTAGCCGCCTCTATCCCGTTGGAAGGCCTGAAGTCAAAGTCGAATTTTATCTTTTAATTGCATGCATTGTTCGATTCTAGTCCCAATCATCAAATTCGATTTATAACTAACCCTATGCTAGAAAAAGTATCGTTTAACAAAACGAAAATTGTTGCCACTGTTGGCCCTGCCTCAAATTCAAAGGAAATGCTTCATGCACTTATCAAGGAAGGAGTCGATGTTTTTCGCCTAAACTTCTCGCATGGAACACACGCAGATCATCTAAAAGTAATTCATAACGTACGCGAACTTAATGAAGAACTCGGTACCCGGGTTTGTTTGCTTCAAGATCTTCAGGGTCCTAAGATCCGCGTAAATGAAATGGAACCCGATATTGTTATTGATCGGGGTCAGGAATTGGTTATTACCACACGAGAGTTGCTGGGTAATAATGAAATTGTAAGCACCTCCTACAAGACCCTTCCCAAGGATGTTAAAGTAGGAGACGCAATTTTGATCGATGATGGAAAAATTGAGTTAAAAGTAACTGAAGTAAGAGATATAGATGTTGTAACGGAAGTTATTTACGGTGGACCTTTGAAATCCAGAAAGGGAATAAATCTTCCCTTTACAAAAGTCTCCGCGCCATCCCTTACAGAAAAGGATTTGGTCGATCTGGCGTTTGGTATTAAAAACGACGTAGATTGGATTGCGTTATCATTTGTTCGCAGAGCAGAGGACATCAATTCCATGCGAAAAATAATTGACTCATATAACTCTGCAGCCCGCATTGTCGCCAAGATTGAGAAGCCTGAAGCACTGAGTAATATTGACGAAATAATCGCCGCCACTGATGCGGTAATGGTTGCCCGTGGTGATTTGGGCGTAGAAATCTGGATGGAAGAAGTACCAATGGTGCAAAAAATGTTGGTCGGTAAATGCAACGAAGCAGGTAAACCCGTCATAGTTGCCACACAAATGATGGAAAGCATGATCGAAAATCCACGTCCGACCCGCGCAGAGACAAATGATGTTGCTAATGCCGTAATGGATGGTGCAGATGCATTGATGCTGTCTGCTGAGACTGCTTCAGGTAAATATCCTTTGGAAGTTATTCGCAGTATGGTGCGAACGATTTCCTCCGTGGAGAAGAATCCGTCTATCTACTTTCGGTTTAGACCAGTGGACACAAAATCGCCAACCTACATTCATGACAACTTTGTGCTCGCCGCATGCAAACTAGCCAAAGACGTCGGCGCAAAAGCAATAGTAGGGATGTCACAGTCAGGCTATACAGCATACCAGTCTGCTGCTCATAGGCCAAATGCTAATATCTTTGTTTTTACCAGCAATGAATCACTTTTGAATAAGATCAACTTGGTTTGGGGCGCTCAGGCGTACCATTATAACAAGATAAACTCAACAGATGAGACCATCGCGGATGTGGAAACTGTATTAAAAAGTGAAGGTCACGTAAAAGCGGGAGACATTTTTATTGTATTGGCAAGCATGCCTATCAAGGAGAAAGGCAGGACGAATACAATAAAAATTAACGTTGTAAAGTAGCCTTTCAAGTCTGCTATTGTATCAACCAGGAGTAACCTTGTTTATGTAGTTGTAATCAGTTGAGTTTTGGTTCTACCAGAATGGTTTCTTCCCGCTCCACAATTACGGCTCCAGCAGGATCGCCCTTCCGCTTGCGGACATACTTTCGCGGGGTGAAGATAACCGGACACAGTGATTCATTTTTTCTTTTTGAATTGTATGCTGCCAGCTGTGCAGCGCGTTCGATCACATCTTTTGGGAATTTTTTTCCAGCCTGGTGCTTAATGAGCACATGTGAACCGGCAACATCTTTAGCGTGGAGCCACAAATCTTCCTTATAGCTGTGTTTCAATGTAAGCTTGTCATTGCTTTGAGAATTTTTTCCAACTAGAATTTTGAAGGTTTTGTATTCGAACTCATGGTACGGAAGTGATTCTGTTTTTTTCTTTGAAGGGTCAATCAGCCCCATCGAAAGCACCATGGTTCGCAGGTTTTTTGTATCATGAATGGTTTCTAACTGTTGTATTTGATCCTTGAGTGTGGCTACTTCTTTCTCTTTGCTAACCAGCGATTGCTGCAGTCGCGTTATCTCCAACTGCTGGTTTTTTGATTTCGCGTAAAATAACTCAGCATTCTTCACCGGGCTCAAATGCTTTTTGAGTTTTATTTGCGCAGGACGATTTTCGTCATAGAAGTTAAGGAGCGTAACATGTTCACTTCCCGGCTCAATGGCATGTAGATTTGCCATGACGAGGTCAGCCCATACCTTGTAATTATGATCCTTCTGCAACGCAATCATTTTCTGAAATATATTCTTATAATAGTTTTCGCGCATCCGCAGTTTTCGGCTTAGCTTCATGAGCGCTGCTGACTTTTCTCCTCCAAAAGTGTCGTGTTGTGTGAAGGAGAGGAAAAAATCGTTCAGTGCTTCAATTGAATATTTATGCTCCCGAACAAGATCTCCTAACGGTACAAGGGAAAAGGTTATTCTCCCATTTATTTGTGTGATGTAGTAGGTTGGCTGGTGGAGGACCTGGAGTAGGTCTTGTAGCCTTGACCACTGTTCTTCAGCAGTGAATGAGTAGAAGTTTAGTTCGTCCAAATATTTCCATACCACCTTTCCAAAAGTGAAATATGTCAATGGAAGATCGCTTTGATGGCGGACAAAATTTTCATATGACCAATCAATTTGGCGATCAAGGGCTCCAAGCTTTAATCCCAGGTCCTGTTTAAGATTATTTTTGAATACTGCATCCACATTGTCCATCCTGAATAATATTACGTTAGACCGGATGCCATGCATTTTGAAAAGAAGCGAGAGATTGTTGCTGCATTGAATAGCAAAGCTTCTTTCGTTCATGAATTGACGAATTCCTTCAACGCGCTGCCCTACAATATCCTCAAAAATGTCCACTGAATTTTTACGCGCCCGGTCGTAGCGTTCAGGAAAAGACAGGCAGGAAAAGGAGGCTTGCAGGCTTGCTTTAATGAAGAATGTTCCTTCGCTGGTCTCAAACCTGATAATTAGCTCTTCTTTGTTTTGAGTAAAGCATTCGGAAATGATAGCATGCGACAATCTGTTTTCCAGGTCGGATGAAAGCTTTCGAAGTAGAAAATAATTGTTGTGCACAAGGCTAATCGTTATTCAGGTCTTGAACGTAATGATAACTTGGTTCACCAACCCGGTTTTTATTGTTAACGGTCTACTGATATTTGCAATCCATCGAATGCCAATGAAATATTGGATGGGAGGTCTTTCTCAATCGTTGAATGTAGTCCGAGTTTATGGCTGATGTGGGTAAAGTATGTTTTTCCGGCTTGAATTCTGTCCGCCGCGCTTATCGCTTCTTTAAGGTTGAAATGCGAGATGTGTGAATCCTTTTGAAGAGCATTTAAAACCAGGACTTCTGTTCCGGTTAGCCTTTCAAATGTTTCTTCAGGAATGTGCTTCGCGTCAGTGATGTAACTGAAGTTACCAAACCTGAATCCCAGCACGGGCATGTTCAGGTGCAGTACAGGGAGTGGGATGATGGATACATCATTTATCGTAAAAGGCTTTTCGTCAATCGGATTGAGGATTAATCGGGGTATTCCTGGATACGCATTTTTTTCAAAAGCGTAAGCGTACTCAACTTTCAGCTGATTCAATACTGGTTGTGCGCCATACACAGGCATATCCATATCCTGTAGGTAGTTATATGCGCGTACATCGTCCAGACCGGCTGTATGGTCACGGTGTGCATGGGTAAAAATCACGGCATCTACACGTTTTACATGCTCGCGGAGCATCTGCTGCCTGAAATCGGGACCAGTATCAATGACAAAACTTTGTCCTGCAATTTCAATATGTATGGAACTACGCAAGCGTTTATCACGATAATCCAGCGACCGGCATACCGCACAGGAGCAACCGATTACTGGCACTCCCTGAGAAGTGCCGCTGCCTAGAAAATTTATTTTCAAGCGCCTTGTGGTTGTTGCGTAAGATCGTGGTAAAGCTTCTGGCTTTTTTCTGTAAAACGTGTACCGTCAAGCGTAACGTTCTTAATAATTTCCAAAAGCGCATTGATTTTACCTTCCACCGTGTAGAATTTGTTTACGATCATGATCTTTTGATCCCTCAGAAGGCAATAGCCTGACTTGAAGTTTCCCTTTTCATAGCGGAGCATGTAGTCCGACTCCGCAATCATATCTTCAAATTTGGTCAAAAACTGGGTGGTGTACTTAATCATTATGGTGGTTGATTTCTGGCGCAAAGATAGGAAAATAGTGTTGAGTCCGAAAGTCTGAAAGTCCGAAAAGTCCACAATCAAGTCTGAACGCCCAAGGGTTCCGGATCACCAGCAGCACCCTGCCGCAACTTCCAGACTTCAGCCTTTCAGTCTTCCGGACGCTTTGTCTTTCCGACTTTCCCACTTCCCTGCTAAATTGCGACATTGATCACAGGGAACAAGAAACTAATCGTCATTGTAGGACCTACTGCTGTTGGCAAGACAGCTGTTGCAATAGATGTTGCCAAACACTTTAAGACAGAGATCATTTCAGCAGATTCGAGACAGCTTTTCAGAGAGTTGAGTATTGGAACCGCCAAACCCACACCAGCGGAATTGGCCACCGTTCCACATCATTTCATCAATACCCATTCAATTCATGAAACATACGATGCGGCAAAGTTTGGTAAGGATGCGCTGGGATTAATTCAAGAATTATTTGAGCGGCACGACCATCTCGTACTGTGCGGGGGTTCAGGGCTCTATGTAAAAGCAGTCTGCGAGGGATTTGACGATATTCCGCCGATCCCGGGTGAGATACGGGATACATTGGAGAAAGAATATGCAGCGAACGGTATTGGTGCGCTGCAAGCCAGGCTTAAAAGGCTAGATCCTGATCATTTTGAGAAAATTGACCAACAGAACACGCACCGATTGATCCGTGCTTTGGAAGTAATACTCGGAACAGGTAAACCAATTACATCATTTCAAAAAAGGAACAAGCTGCAGCACGCTTTTTCAATTGTCAAGGTTGGGCTGGAGCTCTCTCGGGAAGAGTTGTATCGGAGAATTGATGCGCGGATGGATTGTATGATAGCTGAAGGACTATTCATGGAAGCTGAGGAGCTTTATGCTTTCAGGGATCATAATGCTCTTCAAACGGTAGGCTATCAGGAGATTTTTGATTTTATGAATGGAAGTTATGATCAGGCTGAAGCCATTCGATTGTTAAAACGAAATTCCAGGCGCTATGCCAAGCGGCAGATGACTTGGTTTAAACATGATGCGGAAATTGTTTGGATGAATCCTGCTAATATTGAGGGAATTATTGGATTAGCGTCCAGCTAATGTACTCAGGCGGAATGGAAAGAAAAGTATTGATCATTACGTATTATTGGCCGCCAAGTGGAGGAAGCGGCGTTCAACGTTGGCTTAAATTTGTAAAATATCTTCCGGGTTTCGGTTGGGAGCCTTATGTATTTACGCCTGAAAACCCATCGTTTGCAATTCAGGACAATTCACTTGTTAGCGATGTTCCGAAGGAGGCGGAAATAATACGCATCCCTATTTGGGAGCCGTACAATGCATTCATGAAATTCTCTGCATTGGTTGGTAGAAATAAATCGATTAAGCCCACTGAACTTGTTAGTGGAGAACAAAAATCACTTTTTCAAAAAGTTAGTGGATGGATCCGGGGTAATTTCTTTATTCCAGATCCGCGTGTCTTTTGGGTTAAACCCTCAGTTAGATTCTTGCATGATTTCCTCCGCGAAAACAAAATAAACACAATTGTTACGACCGGACCACCGCACAGTATGCATTTGATAGGTTTTAAACTGAAAAAGAAGAACCCTTCCATTAAATGGGTGGCTGATTTTCGGGATCCGTGGAGCGAATGGGGGTTGCTGGACAGTCTGATGGTGGGAAAAATCGCGCACAATATTCATCGAAAGCTGGAGGCAAAAGTGTTGCGGTATGCGGATGTTGTAACGACTATTACACCGTTTTATGTCCGACGCTTTGAGGAATTGTCGGGCCGTACGGTATCGTTGCTGACCAACGGATATGATCATGAGGATTTTGAATCATTTACAATCCATCGGAAAAACAAATTTGTGATACGCCATGTTGGCACTGTAAATGAGAAATGCAACCCACGGCCTTTTATGTTGGCTGTCCAGCAACTGGCCGCTGGAAATGCCGATTTTAGTTCATTCGTGCAGGTAGATTTTGTGGGTGATGTGCATCCGCAGTTTAAAGCCTACGTAGTTTCAACTCCAGGCATTTCCAAGTTTACGACCTTCACCGCCCCCGTTCCGCATAATGAGTTATTGACGATGTACGGCCAATCTTCGCTATTGCTTATTATATTAACTGGATATAAGGATGCAGCAGGATACATGCCTGGAAAGCTGTTTGAGTACCTGGCAACCGGTCTTCCGGTATTGGGTACTGGTCCTGAGCAAGGAGATACCGCAAACTTGCTGAAAGAGCATGGTATTGGCAGGATTATCGATGAACACAAAACGGATGAAATCAAACGACAGCTCCTGGAAGTTTTCTTGGACTGGATGGCTGAAAAACCCTTCAATTCCAGGAAGTCAGCAACCGGATATTCGAGAAAAGAGCTTACCCGCCAATTGACTGAATTATTATGAACTGTATCAAATCATCTTTGCAGAATCTTGCATTAGTGATGATCATTTCATCAATCATTTAATTCCCTTTACTTGCACATCTTAAGCAATAAGCGTTGATCAGCAAAAATTTCATAAAGAGTTCTCTTATTTATACACTGGCCGGCATGCTGCCGATGGCGAGTGCAATTATCTTGCTTCCTCTTTACATTCATAATTTATCCACGGAGCTATACGGTGCGCTGTCCATATATTTGGTGTTTACGTTATTGGTTCAAATAACTGTAACCTTCAGTTTTGACTCTTCTGTTTTTATCCACTTCCACGAATATAAGGGAGATAAGAAAAAACTATCGGTTTTTGTTAGTTCCTCGTATATTTTCATGCTGCTCATTTCCCTGGCAGTTGGTTTGTTACTTTCGGCAACCGGAGGCTTGCTCTTCAGCCTGGTACTCCCCGATAAGAATATTTCATTTTACCCATTCGGCTTGGCATCTGTTGGAGCCGGGATTTTCCAGGCAATATTCAAGGTTCACAATAGTTTGTTGCAAAGCCGAGAAAAACCGGAAACTTTTTTTTGGTCCAATGTTCTATCTTTCTCTCTAATTGCGATCTGCATCATTACAGGCTTGCATTTCTTCCCCAATAGCCTGGTAGGTCCGGTAATGGGTCGTTTGGTCGGAACAATTATTCCCTGCCTGTGGGTACTGTTTCGGATTTTTCGTGAGTTTGGGTTTCAGTATGATTTCAGTTGGTTGAAGTCGTCGTTTGGGTTTAATACTTATACATTTATTTATCAGCTTCAGCAATGGGTTATCAATCAGTTTGATCGTATTCTCATGCTTTTTTTTCTGCCATTAACCGGAGTTGGGGTATACGATTTTGCAGTGAAGTGCTTAATTCCCGTTGAGCTATTAATGAACAGTCTGCACAGCACCATCTATCCAAGGGTAGTAAGTGCTGTAATGGAGCAAGGGGATAAGCGATCGACACCAGAAATTAATCGCTACTACTACGGCCTTACGGCAGTTGTCATGTTGCTGGTTTGCGGAAGTATCCTGTCTCTTCCGTGGGCTATTGAAACATTTGTAGCAAGGCAAGCTTACCACGAAACGATAAAATATATTCCATTCCTCGCTGGTATTTATTTCTTTCGGACGATGCGTCTATTTTTTTCGGTGCCTTATGGGATTCTGAAATATACCAAACCACTGCCCATAATTTACCTGGTTGTTTCTGGCCTGAAGATTATCTTGATAATTTCCTTGATTGGACGGATGAACATTTTTGGAATAATCGCCGCTTCGCTTATCAGCTCGTTGGTAGAAATCATTCTTTTGCGAACCAATCTGAAAAACATGTTTCATTTTGAATTTAATACATTCAAATTGGTGTTGGCTCCGTTAATTCTACTGGTATTGATAGTTGTTGCAGAACCAATTGTAGGCATCCATTATCCTTATGCGGTACATTTGTTTTACCTGGCAAGTTGTGGGGGACTTCTTTGGTGGGCCTATCGAAACGAGATACAGCTTATTAATCCTTTTGCGCGCACGTGAGGTAAGACAGAAATTCTTAACATTGCCAACGAAATAACCTTATTTTGCATACTTAAACAATGATACCCGTTACGAAGCCTTTTCTGCCACCGATTCAGGAATACGAAAAATATCTTCAAGGTATATGGAATAGGAATTGGCTTACCAACAATGGTCCTTTGGTCAACGAACTGGAGCTCAAGCTCAAAGATTATCTGGGTATCAAACATCTTTTGTTTGTCACCAACGGAACTATAGCCATTCAGCTGGCTATCAAAGCTTTGGGGCTAAAGGGCAAAATTATCACAACACCTTTCTCCTATGTCGCAACCACGAGTAGCATTGTGTGGGAGGGTTGTGAACCTGTATTCGTGGATATTGATCGGGCAACCTGCAATATTGACCCTCGCAGAGTTGAAGAAGCGATCACATCCGAAACCTCGGCCATTCTTGCGACACACGTTTATGGAAATCCCTGTGATGTTGAGGCTATTGATGAGATTGCCAGGAGAAGGAACCTTAAAGTTATCTACGATGGGGCGCATGCATTTGGCGTAAAAATAAAGGGGAAGTCTGTGTTTGAGTACGGCGACATCAGTACCTGTAGTTTTCATGCAACCAAACTTTTTCATACGGTTGAGGGTGGAGCGGTGGTGACCAAAGATCCGGAATTATTGAAAAAGATCGCCTTTCTGAGAAATTTTGGGCACGATGGTCCTGAAAGGTTTGCAGAGCTTGGCATCAATGGAAAGAACTCGGAATTTCATGCTGCCATGGGCCTGGTGAACCTCAATTACGTTGATCAGATCATTCAGACGAGGAAAAATCTGTCGCAGCATTACGAAAAATTCATGCCTGCCTTTCAGGGCGTTAAGCCTTTCATCGCCGAGAATGTGGGCTACAACTACGCATACTATCCTGTAATTTTTGATTCAGAAAGAATGCTTGTAGATGTTGTTGAAACCCTTAATAAAAACTGGATTCATCCTAGACGTTACTTTTTCCCTTCGCTGGAAGATTTGCCGTATGTACATCAGCATGCCAGGTGTGAAGTTTCGGATTCGGTATCGAAACGCGCACTCTGTCTCCCACTTTTCGATACTTTAACGGTGGAAGAGATTGATATGATCTTCAGAATAATCCTGCGGGTTCAAAACAACTAGCATTATGGTTATTGTCGGTGCCAAAGGGTTTGCTAAAGAAGTACTGGAAATCTTTTCGCAGCGTGATGAGTTGAACAATCTTTTCTTCTTTGACAACCTGTCAACGGATTTGCCGGATAAATTATATGGCCGATTTCCGGTCCTCCGTACAATTGGTGAGGTAGCTCAAACTTTTGACAAAACCGGAGACGCCAGATTCACGTTGGGGTTGGGCAATCCTGCCTATCGGTATGCCCTGAATAAGATGTTTGTCGATGCTGGAGGAGTTCTTACCTCGACCATAAGTCTGCATACCGATATTGGTAGCTTTGGAACTTCCATTGCAGCGGGATGTAATATTCTTTCCGGTACAGTAATTACCAATGATGTCACTTTGAAAATCGGATGTCTTGTTAATCCAAGCTGTGGAATATCACATGACAGTGTCTTGGGAGATTTTGTTCAGCTTTCTCCCGGTGTCCGTATTACCGGCAATTGCTTCATAGACAGCTACACAACACTGGGCACAAACGCAGTGGTTCTTCCTAAGGTAAAAATAGGCAAGAATGTTGTTGTGGGTGCCGGCGCCATTGTTACAAAGGACGTCCCGGACAACGTAATGGTCGCTGGTGTTCCGGCTGTGGTAAAAAAGAAGCTTCAACCGTTGGATTTTTAATCAGTCCATGAATCTGCATATTGTTCCGGATAATACATTTATTAATGCCTTTTATGACAATCTTGAGGAGTTGGGTCTCTTGCATGAAAACAGGATTATTGTAAGAACCAACCATAAAAATCTTCTGGCCGTTAGTCGTAAGCTGCCATTCGCGCCTTTGTACTCATCGCAATTTGCCGCGCTGGTGGGGGACAGTTTTCAGTACCAAAAAGTTTTTATACATTATTTTACGCCGCTCCTGTATCGTTGGGTGGCGCAGCACAGATTCAGGGAGTTGAATTGGATGGTTTGGGGAGGGGATCTTTACAATCTCCCTCAATTAGACCACCTATGTTATGAGCCAATAACCTTGGCGGAGTATATTAAAAAGAACTTGTCATTCAAAAAGTTATTATATGATTTGAAGGTGTGGGCAATCCATGCTCCTTTTAAGAATAAAGCATATGCAAGCGTGGACTATGTCCTCACCTGGATGAAACAGGAATACGAATTTGCACAGCAGCATTTGCCAATAAAATCAGACTTCAAATTCTTTTTTTACGAGAATCAATTTCCGTATGACAAGCTTGATGCGTTCCGGCAGAAAACGACGAATCGTGAGAAGCTTTCCCTGGTAATCGGCAATTCTGGTTCGCCAGCGAACAATCATCTCGATGTCATCAATTTCCTGGAAAAGCATCGGGTGAAAGCCGATCTTCTGATTCCCGTTTCCTATGGCGACAAACGATACATCTCCTTTCTGAAAAAAGAATTACGGTACAGTTATGGTAATGTCGAATTCGTAGAGCGATATATGAAGTTCGAGGAGTACCTTGAGTTTTTGTCCAATGCTGACGCTTTGGTAATGAATACCATCAGGCCACAAGGGTATGGCAATATATTGATGATGCTGTATATGGGGAAACCTGTGTTTTTCAACGAAAGAAATATTTCACTGCCAGATTTAACCCGGTATGAAATTAGTTGGCAGCCCTTAAGAGAACTAGTTTCGTTTACGCGTACCGGCGGTGATGTGTTGGCTTCAAATAGCGACGCCGTTATTAATCTTTTTTCACATGATCGGTTGCTGGCTGCGTACCGTAAACTATTTTGAATCCAATACTGTCTGAAACAGTTCAGGAAAGTGCACCAAAAACTATACAGCGTGCTTTACTGCATTGAAGATTCGCTTGTAGAAATCAACGAGAATGATCTGCTCCGCATCCCAGTTCAACGTACCGTTGGCTGTGGCTCTTTTACCATTGTTGCCAAGCGTATTGCACAAATCTTTGTCCTGATAGAGCAGCAGGATTTTGGCGGCAAAGTCTTGTGGATTATTTGCGTTGAACACAAGTCCAGAGCTGGTAGCATTCACCACGCGCTTCAGGGGGTGACTTGAACTTACAAGCAAAGGCCTGCCCGACATCATTGATTGGAATAGTTTATGGGGGATAGTATTATCTGTATGTTCATTCGATTTGTGGGGTATTATATTAACATCAGCCAAATGCATAAAAGAATAAAATTTATCAAATGGTTGATACCCCAGGAAATGGACATGGTCTTCTACTTCGGCCGCTTTGGTTACGTTTTGTAAGTGCCGGATTACATCACGACTACCCGACCCTATGATGATCAATTCAATATCCGGATAGGCTTTAAGGTAATGCATGGCCTCAATGGCAGTATCAACTCCGCGATGCGGGCCAATACCGCCGGAATACACTATTCGAAATTTGTTTTCAAAATTTTCGTATACAGATGGGTCAATGGGTTGATGCAAGAAGGATTTGTCCTCTGTATTAGAGACGATGACTATTTTATCCGGCGCAGCATGATGAGTTTGTATCAGGCGTTTCTTCATTTCCTCCACTACTGCAATTACATAATCACTTTCTAAAACAGCGGTACGCTCATGTTTAGTCCAGCGGTCAGGATTCATGAAAAGTTTATTTTTCCACTTTACGATGAGACCTTTCTTCCATTCAAACCAAGTCCGCAGTGCTTCAGGATAATTTTCATGCAGATCAACCACAATCTGCAGGGGGATTTTTTTGCGGAGGGCCAGGGCTGTGCCCGCAAGCGGTAAGTCGTGAACATGCAGAACTGAAATGTTGTTTTTCTTAATCCAGTCAGGCATAGCCTTCATGAACCTGGGGTGTTTGAAAGTTAGCGCTATCACACTGTCCCAGAAGGCGAGCTGATAATTGTTTCGACCGGCATCGATGCGTGAGATCTTTAATCCGTTAATTTCCTCTTCATAAGCATCGTGCTTTCTTCTCAAACAAAGGAGATGAATGCGGAACCCGGCTTTGATCAAAGCATCAGTTTCTTTTTTTACCCGCATATCCGGCGGATATGGCGCATTCAGGATCATCCCCAAATTCATACGACTTCTTTCTTTGATTTTCGGCAAAGAAAGAGAATTTTGTGGTTAAACTCTAAAGGCGTGAAGATAACCATAGTAGCAGGGGCAAGACCGAATTTCATAAAGATTGCGCCGTTGATTCGGGCGATCAAACGGATACCGGAGGCCGGAATCCAATTCCGGTTGGTACATACAGGTCAGCATTACGACGAAAAACTCAGCAGGATTTTCTTTGAAGAACTTGAAATACCACATCCCGACATCAACCTGGCGGTGGGATCAGGTTCTCAGGCAGAGCAGACCGCAAGAATTATGGTTGCCTTTGAGAAAGACTTGATCACTAACCCAACAAACATGGTGATCGTAGTCGGCGACGTTAACTCCACCATGGCATGTGCAATCGTAGCAAAGAAGTTACGGGTGATTGTCGTCCATATTGAGGCTGGAATCAGGTCTTTTGATTTTACCATGCCGGAAGAAGTGAACAGGGTGGTTACGGATGCACTTGCAGATTATTTTTTCACAACATCATCATTTGCCAATGAGAATCTGTTAAAGACGGGCGTAGATCAATCCAGGATCTTTTTTGTTGGCAACATTATGATTGATACACTGGTGTGGGCCAGAAATAAGGTGAAGAGACCTGTCATTTTAGATCTCCACGCGCTAAATAGGGGTGATTATTACGTCGTTACGTTGCATCGCCCCTCGAACGTGGATGATATTACCAAGATGAAAAAGGTATTCAGCGCTATCGAAGAGGGCATTGGAAATTCAAGGGCTATCTTTCCAGTTCATCCGCGTACCGCCAAGAACCTGGAAAGTGCTGACTGGAAATCCGAGAAAATAATACTTACAGAACCATTGAGTTATTTTGAGTTCATTTACCTCATCGAGAACGCCGCGGGTGTCGTTACTGATTCAGGTGGGGTACAGGAAGAAACTACTGTGTTACATGTTCCTTGTATAACGTTGCGGGCAAATACAGAAAGGCCTGAAACAATAACGGAGGGAACCAATGAATTAATCGGTGACGATTTGCCAAACCTTATTGCGGCGCTCCGTAGAATTCAATCGGGTGCTACAAAGAAAGGAAAAGTGCCAGCATTATGGGACGGAAGAACAGCAGACAGGATAATAAAGATATTGTCTGACTTAGATCCTATTTCGCGATAGGCTTCACTCGCTTTGGGTTCTCCTTTAAAAAAGCTTCCCAGGATTTTGTCTTGCGATTTGATCCAGGCCTTTGAAAATGATGGCATACAGCTACTGCCAATGCGTCTGTCGCGTCCAGGAGTTTAGGAAGTTCTTTTATACCAAGCACGGTCATGAGCATTTTAGCCACCTGTTCTTTGGAAGCATTACCATTCCCGGTAACGGATTGTTTCACTTTTTTCGGAGCATATTCGACAATGGGTATTTCGCGCGAAAGTGCAGCTGCCATGGCGACACCTTGCGCTCGCCCAAGCTTTAGCATAGATTGGACATTCTTTCCGAAGAATGGTGCTTCAAGGGCCACTTCATCAGGATGAAATTCCTCCAAAAGGCTGATTACCCGCTCAAATATCTTTTTTAGCCTCAGTTCATGTCCTTCATACTTACTAAGGTGGATTACGCCAAACTGCAAAAGGTTGATTTTTGTCTTTTGAATAAGGATAAGGCCATAGCCCATAACACTCGTTCCAGGGTCGAGACCGAGGATGATTTTTTCTTTTTCCACTTTTCCCACAGGTCCAAGATAGGTAGGGTTTATAAATTTTTGAAATTGCAGACCATGACAGTAGTTATCGTTTCAATTTTCTTGCTCTATATACTCCTCCTGATTGTATTGGTAATAGGCTGGTATTGTGCCATCCTTCTGAAGCCGGATAGATCGCAGGCGCTGGTCGATGAGCCGTTGGTTTCCATCATCATCGCTGCACGGAACGAGGAATCCGGCATTGGTCATCTATTGGATGATCTCTCAAAGCAGCATTATGAGCATTTTCAGGTAATAATTGTAGACGATCATTCAAGTGACAGGACTAAGGAAATTGCACGGCAATTTGCGGAGATTAATTACCGGTTTAGTTTGCTGGAAGGAGAGGCAGAAGGTAAGAAACAGGCATTGACGCAAGGTATCCGCGCTGCTGAGGGCACCATTATCATAACGACAGATGCGGATTGCAGGGTACCCGAAAATTGGATTAACGGATTGCGTCATTATTTCAGGGATGATGCAATCAAAATGGTTTTTGGCGGCGTAGGAATGCCTGGGAAGTCATTTTTTTCGAAACTTCAATCGTTGGAATTCTTAAGTTTGATTGGCACAGGTGCTGCCACCGCTGCTTTAAACTTACCTACGATGTGCAACGGTGCTAACTTGGCATTCCGCAAAAGAGTTTTTGAAGAAGTAGGTGGATACAGCGGTAATCTGCATATTCCTTCAGGTGATGATGAATTCCTCATGCGAAAGATTTTGACGCAGTATCCCGCAGGGGTAACCTTTGCGGCAGACCCGTTTGCCGTTGTCACAACTTCCCCCACCAGAAATTTGACCGATTTTATCCAGCAACGCATCCGTTGGGCTGGTAAATGGAAACTTAACGCATCTTTTTTTTCCAAGGCACTGGCCCTGTTTACATTATGTTTCCAGGCCGCGCTTATTGTTTTTCCGTTTTTTGTTCTGCGGCACATGGTCAATCCGATGGTCGCCGCATATTTATGTCTTGGTAAAGTGGGATTAGAAATTCTCTTTCTGCGGAGCGTTTCCCACTTCCTTCGGATTTCCTGGAGTTGGCCTGCCTTCATGGTTCTGCAGGTTATTTATCCTTTGTATGTAGTGATCATTGGTATAATTTCAAACTTTTCTTCTTTTGAATGGAAAGGGCGAAAATCTAAAGCGCTAGCCGCCAGTAGTAATTAACGTAACTTAACCAGCGGAACAGCGAAAGTTGTGCGCAATTCCCTTTTCAGCTTAACTTTGTCGTACAATGACAGAACAGACACTCAAAGCTAAATTTGAAATCAAAGAGCTCGAGCTCAACGCGTTACTTGAGATTACCCAGGCTATAAACAATAATTTGCCAGAAGACTCGCTGTATAAGATTTACAATTTCACGCTCCGGTCCAATCTCAATATTCAAAAACTGGCCTTATTTGTTTTGGATGAGGAGTGGAGTTGCAAAGTTTCCTTTGGAACGAAGAAACGTTTTCACAATGCAAGTTTACTTCCGGCTTTCAAGACAATCCAGAACATAACGCATCTCAGGGAATTTGAGGAGTGCGACCTTACTGTTTTTGATATCATAATACCGGTAACACACAAGAGCACAACGCTTGCGCTGGTTTTTGTTGGTGGATTGGAAAAGGATGACCCAAGATATCAAGATGATGACGGTATCAAGTTTATACAGGCATTGAGTAACATCATCATTGTAGCTATTGAAAATAAAAAACTTGTCAGAAGACAATTGGATCGGGAATCTTTCAGGAAAGAACTTGAAATTGCAAGCGATGTGCAGCAATTTCTTTTCCCGGACACACTTCCCTATACTGACTTACTGAAAATTGAGGCAAGTTATCTGCCACACGATATGGTCGGCGGCGACTATTACGACTATATACCTATTAACAAAAATCAATTCCTGATTTGTGTTGCCGATGTAAGCGGAAAAGGGATTCCTGCGGCATTGATGATGTCTAACTTCCAGGCCTCGCTTCGTACGTTGCTAAGACAAACACCCAACCTTACTGATATCGTTGAGGCGCTGAACTTTCAGGTGCTGGAAAACACGAAAGGAGAGAAGTTCATAACCTTCTTTGCTGCGATTTACGACATCCGGCTAAAAACCATGGTTTATGTCAATTCGGGGCATAATCCACCGCTGTTGATAGACAAAAAAAATGGTCTTCAGCTGCTCGAAGATGGTTCAACGGTACTGGGGGCGATGCATCCGTTGCCTTTTTTAAACGAAGGATTTATTACCGGGATCGATGACTTTTTACTGTTTTGCTATACGGATGGTCTTACGGAAACCATCAATGAGCAAGGAGAAGAGTTTGGTGTAGAAAAATTGCTGGAGTATTTCCAATTTGACGAGACCTACAACAAAGATTTGAAATCTATTCATGAGGACATTATCGTTGCCCTGGACAACTTTAAAGGACGTAATGGGTATCATGATGATATCACCATTCTTTCGTGCCGCGTTGGTTAAATTTTTGGTGCGCAGTAACGGTGATGAGTATTAGGTTTATTTAATTATGGTCCATCGCACACCCTTTCTGCTACCACTGCTTTACCCTTCGCTGACCTGGCGGATGCCTTCGACCGATAAATCGCTATACCTAACGTTTGATGATGGCCCGGTTCCCGGCCCAACTGAGTTTGTTTTAGAAACATTGTTGAAATATAACGCTAAGGCTACCTTCTTTTGCATAGGTGACAATATACTGAAACACCCGAAGATTTTTGAAAAAGTGGTTGATCAGGGCCATGCCATTGGCAACCACACTTTTAACCACTTGAACGGATGGAAAACGGATACCGACTATTACATCAATAACATGTGGCAATGCAACAATGAAATCCAGTTACAATTGCAGAATACCGGCAGGTCCCGGAATACTTTGTTATTCCGCCCCCCTTTTGGCAGAATAACCCGAAGTCAGATTAGGGCGTTACACGCGTTTAAGATTATCATGTGGGATGTACTTTCTGTGGATTATCTGCATAGTCTTTCCGCGGATAGGTGCCTGCGAAATACCATTGGCGCCACACGTTCGGGTTCTATAATCGTTTTTCATGACAGTCATAAGGCTGAAAAGAATCTTACAATGGCTTTGCCTGGATTTATTGAGCATTTTTCGTCGCTGGGGTTCGAATTTAAAGCCATTTCAGGATGACTAAAGTTTTGGTTGCTCCCCTGGATTGGGGATTAGGTCATGCAACACGGTGCATACCCGTTATTCGCGAATTGCTGCTCCGTAATTGTGATGTGTCTTTAGCGAGCAGTGGACATGCATTGGCGCTGCTGAAAAAGGAATTTCCGTTACTTCTTGCTTTTACACTACCTGCATACCACCCGGTTTATCCTTCAACGGGGTCAATGGTGTGGAAAATGGCGTCGCAACTTCCAAAGTTCGCGGTAGCCATTCGCAGGGAACATTGGCGGATTGAGCAGTTGATTTCGGAGAATAAAATTGATCTTGTTATTTCAGATAATCGGTATGGATGCTGGTCAGCGTTAACCACTTCGGTCTTCATTACACATCAATGCAATATTCTGCTACCCAAAGGGTATGCATGGTTAGCCAGATTTATTGCAATGGTCAACCGAAAACTGATTGAGAAATTTGCCATTTGCTGGATTCCTGATTCCGGTGACAATCATAATCTTGCAGGAGTGCTCGTAGCTAACGACAAGAAAATTAAGACCGAAATAACGTATATAGGGAATCTATCCCAATTTATGACGCAACGTCAGCGGGCAATAAAATATGATGTGGTATGTATCTTTTCTGGCCCGGAACCGCAGCGCAGTATCCTGGAGAAAATTGTTATAAAGCAGGTTCAGCAGTCAGGACTAAGATACTTCGTCGTGCGAGGGCTCCCTAATTTGTCTTGTCCGGCCATACGTAGCGGCAATAGTGTAGACTTTCTACAGGGTGAGGAACTCCAAACGCTAATCGAACAGTCAGCATATGTTATTGCAAGAAGCGGGTTCAGCACTATAATGGATTTAGCAAAACTCGGAAAAAAGGCCATCTTCATTCCAACACCGGGGCAAACGGAGCAAGAATACCTTGCAGACCGGCTGATGCAGATGAAAATAGCATATTCCATGGATCAGGGTAGCTTTGATCTCAGCACTGCGTGGAAGGAATCAGCGGTGTATACAGGCTTTTGCCAAGGTTCAGATCATTCGGAATTATTGACGGATGCGATAAATCAAATTCTTTTGCGTTGTTCACTGGCAGGCGCAAACAGGCCTTTGAGCTCAAGTGAAAAGTAAATGATGAATGAAAAGGTTTATAGAAAGTCTTGCTTATGCCATGCGTGGCATTTGGTTTGGAATAGTTGATCAGCGAAACCTGAAAGTGCAAATTGCAGTCTCAATGCTTGTCATTGTGGCAGGCATTTATTTCAATGTAACACCAATTGAATGGTGCCTGCTTTTCCTTTGCATTGGTCTAGTAATCAGCCTTGAGTTGATCAACTCCGCTATTGAAGGTTTGGTGGATTTGGTGACAATCGAAAGAAAAATGTTAGCAGGAAAAATTAAAGATATCGCTGCGGGTGCGGTGCTGATTGCTTCCTTAGTTTCCATCATTATTGGGGTGATACTGTTTGGAAAGTATTTATTGGGATAAGGGGATGTTTTCTTTTATAGATATTTGATGCTGATTGGATACCATGAACTACTTTATTGACTCACACGCTCATATTTACCATGAAGACTTTGTAATTGACCGCAATGATATGCTGCATCGATGCGAGGAACAGGGTGTCAAAAAAATATTCATGCCCAATGTTGACCATATGTCAATCGATGCCATGCTGGAGCTTGAAAGCCGATATCAGGGTACCTGCTATGCTATGATGGGAGTTCACCCGTGTTCAATTAAGAAGAATTTTGAGAAAGAGCTATACCTGGTGGAAGAATGGCTGTCAAAAAGAAGATTCTCAGCAGTCGGCGAAATCGGAACCGACTTGTACTGGGACAAAACGTTTTTTGAGCAGCAGAAGGAAGCCTTCACTGTGCAGGTGAATTGGGCCAGGCAATATGCTTTACCCATTGTGATACACTGTCGTGAAAGTATTGACCAGACCATTGCCCTTGTGGAACACGAACAGGACGGCAATTTGACAGGTGTTTTTCATTGTTTTTCGGGTACTGCAGAGCAGGCTGCGCGTGTCGTTAAACTTGGCTTTTACCTGGGCATTGGTGGCGTTGTTACTTTCAAGAATGGGGGCCTCGACAGCGTAATCCCTGAAATAGATTTAGCGCATTTAGTACTGGAAACTGACAGTCCCTACCTCGCGCCAGTACCGCATCGGGGAAAAAGGAATGAGCCTTCGTATATCTCGTTGGTTGCCAAGAAAATAGCGGACTTAAAAAATTGCACAATGGAAGAAGTGCAGGATATCACCACCAGTAACGCATTAAAGCTTTTTAATTGCGACACATAATGAATTTGAAAAAAGTAAGTATTAATACAGCCCTGCCGGGGAAACCGCGTGCCCGCGTGCTTATTGTCTATACCGGGGGAACATTTGGAATGACGTATGATAAAGCGGGTGCGTTGATTCCGTTTGACTTCACTTATATTCTTGATCAATTGCCCACGCTTAAGAATCTGGCATTGGAGATCACGGCATTTTCATTTGAGAACCCAATTGACTCCTCCAATATTAGCATTGATCATTGGCAACTTATCGGCAAGATTATTTTTGACCAATATGACCATCATGATGGCTTTGTTGTATTGCATGGCACGGACACAATGGCTTACACTGCGTCGGCACTAAGTTTCATGCTGGAGGGATTAAACAAGCCCGTCATCTTTACAGGGGCACAGCTTCCCATCAGTGAGCCGCGATCGGATGCACGCGAAAATCTGATTACCGCACTGGATATTGCTTCGGCGTACAAAGATGGATTCCCCATAATCTCTGAGGTATGCATCTATTTTGATTATGAATTGTTACGCGGAAACCGATCAAAGAAGGTTGAGAGCATGCAGTTTGATGCGTTTGATTCCGGGAACTATCCTCCACTGGCCAAAGCCGGGGTAAAGATCAATTACAACTACGCAGTCATTCGGCAGGTAAATCAATTCACAAATCTTGTGCTGCGATCATCATTTGAGACAAATATTGCTATCCTCAAGTTATTTCCTGGTATTGACCGATATGTGGTAAGCGCCTTGCTGGCTATTCAAGACTTAAAAGCTATCGTAATTGAAACGTATGGATCAGGCAATGCACCCACACTTCCCTGGCTTCAGGAATCACTCAGGGACGCCATTGAGCTTGGTATTATAGTGCTTAATATTTCTCAATGCTCAGGTGGCCGCGTTATGCAGGGCCGATATGCCACAGGCAGACAGCTCCAGGAAATAGGGGTTATCAGTGGTGCAGATATGACAACTGAGGCTGCGGTTACAAAACTGATGCTTCTCATTGGGGAGCATGGGACTGAAAAGGCCCGTGACCTTATCGGATTGTCATTGGCCGGGGAATTGACTCCCTGACAAGCTTGCATGGTGCCTAATTTATTAATTCCTTTGTGCCCCATTTCCAAAGAATAAGTTGGAGAGGTGTCCGAGTGGTTTAAGGAGCACGCCTGGAAAGTGTGTATACTGGAAACGGTATCGCGGGTTCGAATCCCGCCCTCTCCGCTCAAGCCCTGGCAGTTTGCCGGGGCTTTTATTTTCCCATACATGCTGAAGTTCAATATTTTAGAACTATTTTTAACCGATTCGTGACTTTTTTTCAAGTTGGTAATTATGGACCAAAAAAAAGAAAGTAGCGACCACTGGTAGAAATATTTTACAAAAAGTATTTAGAAATCGACAAAACGATTAATTTTGGCGGTTTCAAAGCTACTTAAACCTTAAACTATGAAAAAATTATTTGCGACCATCGCTCTTGTAGGGGTACTGGCGTCCTCTTCTCTTTTTGCACAAGATTCTCAAGATTCAACTGTTACAGACCAGCCAGCAATGGAGGCTGATGTACAGCCGCAAGAGACTGCAAGTGCTGATGCTGATATGGCCATCGATGATGAACAAAGTTTTCACGAAGTTGTAAAAGACCTATATATCAATGGTGGTCCAACATTCATGACTCCGATTTTGATTGTTCTTATCCTCGGATTGTCAATTTCTATCGAAAGAATAATCACGCTTAACCTGGCAACATCAAATACCAAGAAGCTTCTTGCGCAAATTGAAGATGCCCTGTCAAAAGGTGGTGTAAACGCGGCTTTGGATGTAACCCGTGATACACGCGGCCCTGTTGCTTCAATTTTTACGCAGGGTTTGATGCGCTATCATGAAGGGATCGATATGGTTGAAAAATCAATTGTGTCCTATGGCGGTGTAGAGATGGGTAGATTGGAGAGAGGCCTTATATGGATTTCACTTTGTATCTCTCTTGGCCCCATGCTTGGTTTCTTTGGTACGGTTATCGGGATGGTGGTTGCGTTCGATACAATCGAAAAAGCGGGTGATATTTCGCCTTCAATTGTTGCCGGTGGTATGAAAGTGGCCTTGATTACTACCGTGGGTGGTCTTATCGTAGGTATGATTCTTCAAGTATTGTACAATTACCTGATCTCGAAAATTGACTCTTTGGTAAATAACATGGAAGATGCTTCCATTTCCCTGGTTGATCTTTTGGTTAGGCATAAGATTGTCAAATAATAATTAAAACTATGCTAGATCTTGGTTTATACGTCCTTTACGCGCTGCTGGGCATTGCTATAGCGACTGCTATTATATTTCCAATAATAAATGCTATAAAAGACCCTGGGGCTCTTTTGAAAATAGGTATTGGCATCGGAATCTTTGTCGTTTTGTTTGGTATTTCCTACGCATTGTCAGATTCCAACGTTTCGCTTAAGACTGCTGCTGCCGGCATTGACGCCTCGTCATCGAGATTGATCGGTGCAGGGTTGATTATGTTCTATATCGTGCTGGCGGGGTCGATCTTGGCACTTATTTATTCTGAAATTAGCAAAGCCTTTAAATAATATGGCTAGAAGTACACCTGATATTCCGAATTCTTCCATGGCAGACATTGCCTTCCTTTTGTTGACGTTCTTTTTGATGACAACAACGGTAGCCAGTGACAAGGGACTATTAATTCTGCTTCCACCTCCGCCGGAGGCGTTGCCTCCCGATGAGGTTGAAATACCAGAACGAAATATCTTCAAAATTCAGATTAACTCTTCTGATAAACTTTTGGTAGAGGGAAATCCCTGGTTTTCAACCAGTCGCGAATTGACCGATCAAATAAAGATATTTATTCTCAATGACGGTAGGGATCCAACCTCCTCTGATAGTCCTTTGAAGGCGATTGTATCCCTAAAAGCTGACAGGGGAACTACGCATAAGAAGTTTATTGAAGTACTGGATGCTGCGCAGGCAGCATATCATGAAATATATGCTAACCGGGCAGGGGTCAGTGTTAAACGATGGCGGGAGATATCTTCTGACCCTAACGAATCACCTGAAACCAAACAGGCTTATGATAGGGGTAGGGATGTTGGTCCTAACGGTACTGTTGGAATACCGATGGCGCTTTCTATTGCGGAGCCTAGTAAAGTAGGAGGGTAATAAATAAAATAACTATGTCAAAGTTTAAGAAGAAAGTTAATACAAAACAGGAAATACCAACTGCATCCATGCCTGATGTGGTTTTTATGTTGCTTTTCTTTTTCATGGTAACTACAAAAATGCGGGAGACGAGTATTAATGTTGAGCAAAAGATGCCGCAGGCAACGCAATTGAAGAAGCTGGTGAAGAAATCCCTGATTTCATATTTGTATATCGGAGCTCCCAAAAAAGTAGATCAATTTGGAAAGGAACCTAAAATACAGGCAAATGATGTCTTTATTGAAACAAAGAATATTGTTCAGTGGGTGAATTCAGAGAAGTCGAAGCTGGATGAAGTAGACCGGGATGCTATCACTGTTTCCCTTAAGGTAGATGTGGAAGCCAAGCGTGGCCTTATCTCAGATGTAGAAACAGAACTAAGGAAGGCCAATGCCAGGAGGGTTTTGTATTCAGCCAATCAGAAACTTGAATTGTAAATAGAAAGGTAATAGCTTTAGAAAATGCCCCGATATTGTCGGGGCTTTTTTTTTATGAATGAAATCCGCATTGCTCCAGTATTAAATGACGCCAAAATAGTCCGCGCGTGGTGCATGTACGATTGGGCCAATTCTGTTTACGCACTAGTTATATCATCTGCTATTTTCCCCATTTACTACAAGGCCGTGACTACTGTAAATGGAAGCGAAATGGTGAAATTCCTTGGCTTTGAGATTCAAAACTCTGTCCTGTATTCCTATGCCTTGTCCTTTTCATTTTTAATTGTTGCAGCGATTCTCCCGTTGCTTTCGGGCGTAGCCGACTACACAGGAAAAAAGAAAGCCTTCATGAAATTTTTTGTGTTCTTGGGGGGTGGATCTTGTATTGGTCTTTATTTCTTCGATGATGTGAGTCTCTTGGGGTGGGGAATTGCATTATCCATGCTTGCCAGTATAGGATATTCGGGAAGCCTAGTGTTTTATGATGCTTTTCTGCCCGAGATTGTAACACCAGATCAGTATGATAACACCAGTGCTCGCGGATATTCTATGGGTTACTATGGGAGCGTATTGTTGATGATCCTATGCCTCGTATTGATCATGAATGCGCCTTTCTTTGGTTTCTCAGGGAGCCAGGCTCAGGCTGAACTTACGGCAACGCGTTTTTCGTTTTTAGCTGTGGGCGTTTGGTGGATAGGCTTTTCACTAATTCCATTTAAGATATTGCCCGAAAACATTTACCACAAAATACCGATCGGGAACATCTGGACAAATGGATACCATGAGATCTTAAACGTTTGGAGAAGTTTTGCCCAACAACCTGATTTGAAGCGATATTTGCTGGCATTCTTCTTTTACAACTCTGGCGTTCAAACTGTAATGTATCTTTCTGCCTTGTTTGGGACGGATGTGCTTAAACTCGAGAGTTCTAAGCTTATTTTCACGATACTCCTTATCCAATTGGTAGCTTCTGTTGGCGCAAAACTATTTGCCAGACTTTCTTATGCTAAAGGAAACATTTTTTCGCTGCTATTGATGAATGTCATTTGGATTGGGGTATGCATAGCCGCCTACACAATAACAAGCGAGTTTGAGTTTTATGCACTGGCTTTTACGGTGGGCATGATCATGGGGGGAATACAATCGCTGTCCAGGGCAACCTATTCAAAGCTAATTCCGACGGATACTATTGATCATACATCTTACTTTAGTTTCTACGATGTAACCTACAATATATCCATAGTCATGGGCGTATTCTCCTATGGGTTAATTAATCAGCTCACGGGAAATATGCGCAACAGCGCAATATTTCTTTCGTTGTATTTTTTTGCCGGATTGGCCATCCTGCTGCGGCTCAGGTCGAAGGAAATTCTTGCCCCGGTTAAAAGCGCCTGATCTGTACGCTCAGAAGAATTGAAATGCGGATAATCAGCACCAATAAAATCTGATCCTAAAGGGGGTGTGACCTGCATGATATTGCTAAAAAAGTGACTGCTGCAATGTAATTTGATAAGTCAATATCGCAGGTGCTTCACTGTCATACCATTGTTAATTAGCTGTTTGAGAGACTCGATGCCAATTTTCAGGTGCATTTCTACGAAATTCTTCGTTACGGCGGTATCACTCACTTCTGTTTTAACGCCATCGGGTTCCATCGGTTGATCGGATATGAGTAGCAGCGCGCCTGCAGGTATTTTGTTTGAAAAAGCGGTGGAAAAAATGGTAGCCGTTTCCATATCGATAGCCATCGCGCGAATTTTCCGCAGGTAAGTTTTGAAAGGTTCATCCCACTCCCAAACACGCCTGTTGGTGGTGTAGACTGTGCCGGTCCAATAATCCTGATTATTGTCTCGAATGGTTGTTGATATTGCCTTCTGAAGGGCAAAAGATGGCAATGCGGGCACTTCTGGCGGAAAATAGTCATTCGAAGTACCCTCGCCCCGGATGGCGGCAATGGGGAGAATCAAGTCGCCAATTTCATTTTTTTTCAAACCACCACATTTTCCAAGAAAAAGGGCGGCCTTGGGTTTTATGGCACTGAGACAATCCATGATGGTGGCTGCATTGGGACTCCCCATACCAAAATTGATAATCGATATCCCTTCGGCTGTGGCGCTGCGCATAGCCCGATCAAGCCCATCAACAGGTACGTTCAGCCATTTGGCAAATGTGGATACATAGTTATCAAAATTGGTTAGCAAGACGTATTCCCCAAATTCATCAAGGGCTTTCCCGGTGTAACGGGGAAGCCAGTTTTCAACGATTTCCAGTTTTGTCTTCATGTACTAAAGTAATGGATAATAATGAATCGTTCAGCGTATTACAATTAACATTTGAGGGTTTATGGATCAACTCTAAAATTGGTTTATTTGCGCCTATGGTGAAACTCAATCTTCCGCAATTTGACTATGTACTTAAGAAAGAGGAGGGTAAAGTATTCATTCTTGATAGTATCCGAAAAAAATACCTCGTCCTGACGCCTGAAGAATGGGTCAGGCAGCATTTTATTAATTATTTGATAGCGGTACTCCACTATCCTAAAGCATTGATTAAAGTAGAAGGAGGACTTCGCTTCAATCGGCTGCAAAAGCGTTCTGATATTGTGGTTTATGACCGGGACGGAAATCCCTGGATGATCATAGAGTGCAAAGCGCCTGACCAGAAGTTAACCCAGCGCACGATGCACCAGGCATCGGTCTACAATTATTCCCTGCGGGCAAGATACGTAACTGTAACGAACGGAATGGTCCACATTTGTTGCGCGGTGGATTGGGATGCTAAAAGAACGGTGATACTTGACGCCATGCCAGGATACGGATAGAAATACTTTTGCAACAACCGGGAAAAGGCACGGAAGGCTTTATAAGAAATTCTTTACATCTGTGTAAGGCAAATCGAAAGTATCGGCAACGGCTTTGTAGACTACTGCTCCTTGAATGATATTTAACCCGTTTCGCAACTCCAGGCTTTCTTGCGCGGCATTTTTCCAACCCAGGTTAGCCAGGCGGATAGCATACGGGAGTGTTGCATTTGTAAGGGCCAGCGTTGATGTATATGGAACGGCCCCGGGCATGTTTGCAACGCAATAATGGACAACATCGTCAATAATGTATGTGGGATCTTCGTGCGTCGTTGGTCTGCAGGTTTCAATACATCCTCCCTGATCTACAGCAACATCTACCAATACTGTTCCAGGCCTCATTGTTTTCAGCATATCCCGTGTAATCAGTTTGGGGGCTTTTGCGCCGGGGACCAATACACCACCGATGATCAAGTCTGTGTCTTTTATCATTTCACGGATAGTATATTCATTGGAAACGATCGTGTGAACATTCTTAGGCATTACATCATCGAGGTACCGCAGGCGGTTTATATTCAAGTCCATGATAGTAACATCGGCACCCATACCCGCTGCAATCTTGGCAGCATTTGTTCCAACAACACCACCACCGAGTATCAATACTTTCGCAGGCCTCACGCCAGGAACTCCGCCTAACAAAATTCCACGTCCTTTCAGTGGCTTCTCCAGGTATTTAGCGCCTTCCTGTATGGCCATTCTTCCGGCAACTTCAGACATAGGTACCAAAAGGGGTAGACTTCCGTCTATCCGCTCAACTGTCTCATACGCCAAGCAAATCGCACTGCTGGCAATCATTGCTCTCGTCAATGGCTCAAATGATGCAAAATGGAAATAGGTAAAAACCAACTGATCCCTGCGAATCAGTTTGTACTCCGGTTCAACAGGTTCTTTTACTTTCATGATCATCTCTGCCACTGCAAAGACTGTTGCCGCATCCGGAATCATGGTTGCCCCTGCCGCGATATACTCTTCATCCACAAAACCACTGTCTGAACCCGCTGTATTCTGGATGTACACTGTATGTCCGCGCTTCACCAATTCCTGCGTCCCAGCAGGTGTTAACGCAACGCGATTTTCATTATTTTTAATTTCCTTCGGAACTCCTATTTTCATGCAGTATTGCCTTTTAGCGGGTTCAAATATAGCAACAAGGCCATGAAAGCGCTGAGAGTCGTATTGATTTTTTAAGAATGATGCAAAAAGATGAATAGAAACAGCAGGTACGCATTCTATGGATCAATGCGGAAAGGCCTTGAAAACTATTCCTTATACCAACGTGATTTGGTCTTTTTGGAAACGGTTGAATTGAGTGGATTCAAGATGTATTCATTAGTGGATTATCCATATGTTATACGGACTGGAAATCTGGCTGACAAAATTGTCGTTGACCTCTTTGCGATTACTGACCCTGAAACAGAGCGGATCATACATAACATGGAATTAGGCGCTGGTTATATTTTTTCTGAAGTAGAAATTGCGGATATTAAGTTTGGAATTTATCTATTTGAAAGGGCAAATACCGACAATATCGAAGTATCACGGGGAGATTGGTCCGTACTTAGGAAATTGTCAGGCTTTTGAAAGTAATTGGTATTGCCTATTTTTGAACCTAACAACTGTTCACCTTCATCTAACCACGTTACCTTGAGCGAAACTAAAGAAGCCAGGATAAAATTCTCACAAGCAAAGGTCAAGGAGATTCTTGCCGACTATGCGCTTGCTGTTGAAAGTCGTGAAGCTAGCCTAATGGGACGCAAAGAGGTCTTTATGGGAAAGGCTAAGTTCGGAATCTTCGGTGATGGTAAAGAAGTTGCACAGATCGCAATGGCCAAAGTTTTTCGTCAAGGCGATTTTCGTGCGGGCTATTACCGTGATCAGACCTTCATGTTTGCTATTGGTGAATTAACCGTGCAACAGTATTTTGCACAGTTGTACGCCCATACCAGTGTTGAGGCTGATCCTGCCTCGGCAGGTAGGTTGATGAACGGACATTACGCCACACGCCTGTTGGATGAGCATGGGAAATTGAAGAATCTGGCTGAGCTTAAAAATAGCAGTGCAGATATTTCACCCACAGCCGGGCAGATGCCGCGATTGCTTGGATTGGCATATGCCTCCAAGTTATTCAGGCAAAATCCAGCGCTGAAGGAATTCACAAATCTTTCAAACAATGGCAATGAAATAGCCTTTGGAACAATTGGTAATGCTTCAACCTCTGAAGGAATGTTCTTTGAGGCTATTAATGCCGCAGGCGTGCTGCAGGTACCAATGCTTACTTCTGTTTGGGATGATGACTACGGCATATCGGTTCCACAAGAATTTCACACCACAAAGGGGAGCATTTCCAAAGCCATGGCTGGTCTGCAGCGGACGGAATATGAATTAGGTTGCGAAATAATTACGTGCAAGGGCTGGGACTATGCGGGCCTTATTGAAGCATATCACATAGCTGAAAAGATTTGCAGGGATGAACATGTGCCTGTTCTTTTCCACGTGCAGGAAATGACGCAGCCGCTGGGGCATTCAACCTCCGGTTCGCATGAACGATACAAGTCAAAAGAAAGATTAGCCTGGGAATCAGAATATGATTGCATCCGGAAGATGCGGGAGTGGATTATTAATGATGTGCTGATTCTTCCGGAAGAGGTTGATGCGATTGAGCGCGAAGCCAAGTTGTCTGCAAAGCAGGCAAAGGAACGGGCCTGGAAAGAGTTTATGAATGATGTTCGCAAAGATCAGCATGTAGTGACTGAAATACTCGGTAAAGCCATAAAGCAGAGCAGCAATGGCCGGGCAATTTCCAATATTAGAGAAGACCTGGTTAAGGCCGTAAACCCTACTCGATTAGAGACGATGAAAGCTGCAAAGCAAACAGTCAGGTTGCTGGCCAAAGAAACATCTGAAGCAAAGGATGAGCTTCATAAATGGTTGGATAATGCAGCGCTGGATAACTATGACCGGTACAGTTCTCATATGCACAGTATTTCTGATGATTCGGCATTGAAGGTTGAGCGGATAGATCCTGTGTATAATGATTCTTCTCCTTTGGTCGATGGAAGGGAAGTCTTACGAGCATGTTTTGATGCTGCCTTGACCCGCGATCCTCGTGTTTTGGCATTCGGAGAAGATGTCGGAAAGATTGGTGATGTTAACCAGGGGTTCGCCGGATTGCAGGCTAAACATGGTGAACTTCGAGTAACAGATACTGGAATTCGGGAATGTACTATTATTGGTCAGGGAATAGGGGCAGCATTGCGGGGATTGAAACCTATTGCAGAAATTCAATACCTCGACTATTTTATTTATGCGCTTCCTACTTTGTCAGATGATCTGGCGTGCTTGTATTATAGAACCAAGGGGGGGCAAACTGCTCCCCTGATAGTGCGTACGCGTGGCCATCGGCTGGAGGGAGTCTGGCATGCAGGCTCACAGATTGGCATGCTGCTCCATTCATTGCGGGGTATGTTTATTATCACACCACGAAATATGACTCAGGCTGCAGGTTTCTATAATACTATGCTTAAGTCTGATGATCCATCCGTTATCATTGAATGTTTGAATGGATACCGTTTGAAAGAAAGACTGCCGGATAATATTGGTGATTTTACAGTCCCTTTGGGCGTGCCCGAGATACTGAAAGAAGGCACCGATGTAACTGTTGTTACCTACGGCTCCATGTGCCGTATAGTAATGGAGGCGGCATTGTCGCTGGAGGAATTTGGAATCTCATGTGAAGTGATTGATGCGCAGACATTGCTGCCTTTTGATATCCATCACGCAATTCTGGAGTCCGTTAAAAAAACCAATAGAATTGTTTTTGCGGATGAGGATGTTCCCGGAGGTGCGAGTTCATTTATGATGCAGGAAGTTCTCGAAAAGCAAGACGCCTACCAATTCCTGGATTCAAAACCAATAACGATAACAGCAAAAGATCATCGTCCTGCCTATGCTTCTGACGGAGATTATTTCTCTAAGCCCAATCCTGAGGAGGTATTTGAAAAAGTATATGGGGTGATGGCTGAATCAAATCCCGCGAAATTTCCTCCATTGTAATACATTACAACGGGCAATTACTTCTTGATCTTATCCAGGGTAAACTCAGGTGTCTCGATAATATTGCTTACGTTCAAACTTCGATCCCTGATCTTGACTCTGAGTTTCATTGTTTTTATGCTAAAAATGCTTTTGAGGCCACTTGTTACGATCGCATATTGCAAGTCTCCTTCCAGCGGACCTGATTTTTCCGTTAATACCGGGAACCGCTGATTGAATGAAATAGTGCAGAATTCTTTTTCCCAATCGAATAACGTATAACCATTCGATTCCTTTACCCAAAACTCCACGTCAATATTCGCATAGTCCGGATTTCTTTGGTAATAAAACGTATCCAATAATACATAGACTTTTGGCAGGCCCTGTACGCTGAGTATCGTATCAATATTGTATGTTTCATCAAAAATGTCAATATCTCTTTCATTGACATAAACAGACGTGTATGTATAAAACGTACAGGATGAGAATGAATCTGTGTAAGGAGGAACCACTCCGGCATAATCAGGATCCTCAGGCGTTCTTACGGATACAAGTTTTCCTGTCGCGCCAGGGGGAACATTTACAAACTGCGGTAGGTTGGTGTACTCGGTTATTTTTCCAATCGGCGTTATCACACCGTTATTGGCCAGATAGTAGTTAATGTCGTGATACGGTTCATCGATTTGTGTTGAAGAAAGTCCCAGGTCTCCGTTTCCATCTCGAAAAGAGATAGTCAAAACCAGCGAATCTCTCTCACCAACGCCTTTTGCTTCCCTGAAATAGATATTCTCAAAATCAATCTCAGGAACGAGACCGAACTCAGGCGGATTGAAGCAAGCGCTTACAATGAGCGTTAAAATTCCAAATAATAATAAGCCTTTAATTGCCTTCATCCTGTAAATTTGAACTCGTTAAGTTAGATAACGCTTGGATACTTTTAAAAGTTTTGAATCAGAATTATACACAGTAAACGACCAGTCATTTGCGGATATTGCACTTGATTTGTTCCGCTTTCAGGCAGCCAATAACCCCGTTTACAAAGCATTTTTGCAGTATCTTTCTGTAAATATAGCGACTATTGGAAGTTTGGAGGATGTCCCTTTCCTGCCCATAACGCTATTTAAACAATATATTATTAAATCCGGAAGTTGGCAGCCTGAAGTTATTTTTACCAGCAGCGGTACAACATCAGGAAAGCTGAGTCAGCATGCTATCCAAAGCCTTGAGTTCTACCTGCAACACAGTAGAAAGTGCTTCGAATGGTTCTTCGGTCCCATAACAGACTATCATTTTCTGGCCTTATTACCCTCTTATCTGGAGCGCAAAGGATCTTCGCTTATTGCGATGATGGATCATTTCATCACCCATAGCCATTCGCCATACTCCGCATTTTACCATCTCGAGATCGAGAAATTAATCGAGGACATAGCGCGGATCAGGCATGACGACCGTAAGACGATCTTATGGGGAGTATCTTTTGCATTACTGGAGATGGCTGAAAAGCACAATGTGGATTTAAGCCATGTCATGATTTTTGAAACTGGTGGGATGAAAGGGAGAAAAAAGGAAATAACCAGAAGGATGTTGCACGATGTCCTTTCAGGGGCACTTCATGTAGACAATATATACGCTGAATACGGAATGACCGAATTGCTTTCCCAGGCCTACACCAGGGGAAGTCAGCATTTTTTCTGCCCACCCTGGATGAAGGTTATTGGGCGAGAGCTCACAGACCCGCTCCAAAAGGGGTTACTAAATGAAACCGGAGGGATTAATATCATCGATTTGGCCAATTGGCATTCTGTCGCATTTATAGAAACAGAGGACCTCGGCATAGTGCTTCCAGACGGTAGTTTCGAGATCTTGGGCAGGATAGACAATAGCGATATCAGGGGATGCAACCTCTTAATTGATTGAGAATGAGCGATGATTAGGCTGTTTTGAGTGCCTGAGGTTTGTTTTATTGCGAAAGAATCATATTTTTGTTTTAACCAAAGTCATGAGATAATGAAAAAGCTTGTTTTATTTTTTGTATTGGTAGCCTTTATTTCGGCATGTAGTCAGTATACATGCCCTACTTATGCCAAGAAAGAAGCCCCTAATAGGAATTTTTTGGAGCAGAAAAATTAGTTTATTTTCAAGCTTAAACTGAACAGCACTATTGCGCGCTGCTAGAAACTTGCAAAGGAGATTCCAATCGTAAAGGTATTGAAATCATTGTACTGATTATTTTCTTTTAAGCCTTTACCTTCTTCAAAGAGGGGAGTAAGATTATAGTATCCGAACAGACTGAAGCCGCCAAAACCAATTCGCCCTGTCAGACCATACCGAATTTTTGTTAACTGGAAATCCTGTTTATCTTTCAATTTCTTGACCTCTCCGTTTTGCTTGTACTTCAATTTGGTAAAAGAGTCATACAGGTAACCAATTCTTCCGCCAACGGATATCTTAAAACTTCTGGAAGGATCATCCGGGTTTGTTGAAAACCGGAGTTCTACAGGAACATCAATGTAATTGGTAATTAGCTGCGATTTCTGGATGTTAGGGACGCCTGCATCCTCAGGTGGCACCATGATTATCTCACTGCTTGTGCTTGATGTATAACCCAGTGTATATTCGTTTTTGAACTTATAGCGCTCCATACTGAGGCCAATTCCCGGGACGAAACTGAACCCGGATTTAAGGATACGGAATTCATATTGGTAATAAATGTTAACCGTTCGCGAGCCCCAGAACCCTAAGTCAAAATCTTTGGGGCCACTTACATCACCATTTATCCCAAGTTCGACTGCGAAGGTCCCCGGGATATCAGGGCGTCCTGAAGTTTTTTTTGTTGGGATGGTTTGACTTATCCCCATAAACGATATCCCCGAAAGAATTACAATACCTGCTAATTTCTTAATCATGCAATGCTGTTAGTCATTAATAAGCCCCAAAAATAGCCTTTTTGCAGTCAGGGCAAAACCGTTTTGTTTTGTTGAGTGAAATTATTCTTTACATTTGCACTCCAAAATTCATGGCCATCCACCAAATTGGACCCGTAGCTTAATTGAATAGAGCATCTGACTACGGATCAGAAGGTTCGGGGTTTGAATCCCTGCGGGTCCACTTCATTTTCTTCGGTGACCAGTAACTGCCATGCCTGGATTGGTTCAATATCCTGAAATATCTCCCTTACCGGGTTTATGTGATTTGCGCCTTGCGCAAGTGACTCTATTACCCTCATAAGATGCTGGCGGAAGCGAAAAAGTTGTCTGCTTGATATCTTTTCATCGGGTTGCTCCCCTTAAGACACGTGGATGAGGTTAAAGCTTGAGGTTAATGCGTTTTTGCGGAGGTAAACGTTGACCCATTGCTTTTCAGTACCCATGCGGTTTTTTCCTTCACCTTACCCTGTTTTTGCTCCCACCTTTTGACCATAATAAACAAAACCAATAAAAAAGCGATAATCAAGAAATAAAGAAACACCCGTACCGTGCGCCGGATCTTAATATCGCGCTCGTGTCGCGCCATGATTTCACCATAGTTGCGGTGCTGCGCGATACGACCGGAACTCATTTTTTGCCGTCGAAGCCGTATTTCATTTCTACCCATTGTACTTAATCCGTAAGTTAAAATTCTTTCGCAATCTATCTAATGCTCTATACGCCCGCATTTTTGCCCCACTTTCTGTAATGCCCAGAATGAAGGCAATATCTTTGAAGTCTCTGTCTTCAAAAAACCGCAGTTCCAGTACTTCCAGCATTTCTGTTGGTAAGTCTTTCAGGTAGTTCATCAGGCGCTGGATAATTTCTTCATCCCAGTCTGTCTCAGTTTGTTCAATTAATTCACGGATGCGCAATTCTTCAATACTGAAGACTTTGTTCTTCTTTAGCTTCCTGTAATGTTTATTAACCTCATTGCTGGCAATCCTGTAGAGCCACGCTGAAAAAGGAACTCCGCGAAATTCATAACGATCCAGATTTTTTAGCGCAATAAGGAAAGTCTGTGAGCACAAGTCGGCGGTGAGTTCTTCGTCATCTGTTTGCCTGAAAACATATTGGAAGATTCTGTCAAAATACTTTTCATAGAGTTCCCCAAAAGCCTTGGGATTTTTCCTGGATTTTTCCAGGACCGCATACTCATGTTGTATTTCAGCTTCTGACATGGGATGTGATTACGCGATAATAATGCAAAGGTTTGGTGAAAGTCACAAGTTAAAGTAGCTGAAGCCATGTGGCGCCAGCATGATGAGGCCAGTGTGAAATTTTGCCGTAAATGCCAGCAACAACGCGCTACTGATTTTATCGTATATACATTATTAATTATCCCGCATAAAGGGGTATTCATTAAATTGCCTCAAACGCCTACCTTGCAATGTGTTACGTATGAATAAGGCATATTTTCTTGTAATTACCTTTACTGTTTATCACGCATTTCTATTTGCGCAAGACTTTGATTTTTCAACGCGGAATTATACTGCAATAGACGGACTTCCACAGTCGCAGGTAATGGCCATGGCAGAAGACAAGAATGGTTATTTATGGGTTGGAACACAGGGTGGTGGATTGGCCCGTTTTGATGGGCGAACGTTTAAAGTTTATACAACCCTTGACGGGCTCCTTACAAATCAGGTTATCGGACTGAAATTTGATCGTCATGATAACTTGTGGATTGCTCATCCCAGGGGGGTAACGAAATTTGATGGTCTTGGCTTCAAGCGCTTCCAGCCACCGACAGCGCAAAGTGCTCCGAATTCTATTCGACAGATTTACGAAGTAAATGATACCCTTTTGTTGCTTTCTGGAAAAGGGCTGATGACGAAAATATACCATGACTCGTTGTATTACTGGGATAGGCAAATATTCAAGGGTAAATTGATTCGACGCATACACGTAGCCCCTGGGGGCATGACTTGTATTTATGTAAGTGATAGCTCATCGATAATCAAATCAAAGGATATGTCATTTGTGGTCTCGCCGGACGTGAAGACGGGAAGGATATATAATATTTTCAACTATAGAAATGATGTGTTGTTGCAAACCGCGTGGGGTTTGTTTCGCATGGATTTAACCAATAACAAATTAGAACGACTTTCATGGGAACTATCCGGCCATGTTTTGGCATACGATCAGAAGAAAAATGAGTTCTGGACACAGAAGGGTGGCTCACTTTACAAAGAAAAGTTTATCAACGGGATTAGTAATCCTTCGCTTGTTCTTGCTGATGTTTATATTCGGCAGGTTCTCCTTGATTCAGAGGGGAACGTCTGGTTTGCATCGGACGGTCGGGGCCTTTATAAATACTTCATACAGGATTTTATTCAGCGTAGCCCGGAGAATATCCGAAGCGTTATGGCTGTTACCAAAGATACAAAGGGGGCAACTTGGGTAGGCACGATGGGGAAGGGTTTGTGGAAGATTGATGGTGGAAGCATAACTTCCTACGCCATGGGTGGAGCAAAAGAATCTTACCGCAATGAGATACTCTGTGTAGCAGAATCGCCGGGGGGTACCCTATGGGTAGGAACAGGCAAAGGATTGGGCAAATATGATCGGGGTAGCGACTCCTTCCAATGGTTTACCAGGGCCGACGGACTTCCTGGGGATGGCATTGTGTGTATTGCCTTTGATGAAAATGGATTGTGGGTGGGTACTGGAAATGGATTAAGCTACTACGATGGTAAATCTTTTGGAACCTACAATACGGCGAATGGACTTGCGGCAAATTCAATTTGGGCGTTGCATTATTCAGAAAAGCACAAAACCCTGTTTGTTGCAACAGAAGTGGCGATAAACACTTTGCGAGATGGTAAGGTAGGTGTTGTGTCAATATCCGAAATGGTCAATACTTCCGTGTTAAGCATTCATTCTTATCAGGATTCTTTGCTGGTAATCGGCACAAGCGGGGCTGGTGTCGTTGTGCTAAACCCCAGTACCGGTCAACGAAAGTTCATCACTACCCGTGAAGGTATGGCGTCAGACTTTGTATACTTCGCTGCTGAGGATGAAAAGAACTACTTGTGGATCGGCACCGAGAAAGGTATTAGTCGCGTTAAGCTGGACGATCACCATGAACTCATAGAAAATCTTCATTTTGGTTATGATAACGGACTTACAGGAGTTGAGACAAATCAAAATGCATTTTATGTGAGTCCATCGACAAAGTATTTTGGATTGGTTGATGGCCTGTATGAATTCAATGATTTGAATAAGGAAAGATTGCGATCCTTTGATGTTCATCTTACCGATGTTCAGATTTTATATGGTGATTACGCACTACACACTTATGCGGATAGTACCGTCGGATTTTTTAAGATTCCATACAAACCTTCGCTTCCGCCAGATAAGAATCATCTTACATTTCAGTTTAACCGTGTAGATAAAAGGTACTCAAAGTCGGTAAAGTATAAATATTTTCTTGAGAATTTTGATAAAACATGGTCCCACCCTTCTTCCACCAGTGAGGTAACGTATAGCAATCTTCCACCAGGTCATTATACCTTTCGCGTGATGAGTACGGATAATAACGGTAGTTGGACGGACGCAAAAATAGCTTATGATTTTTCTATCAAGCCACCATTTTACCAAACCACATCTTTTATTGTGGCTATGTTCATCCTTGTGGGCGGACTCATTACCCTTGTGATGTACATACGTGTGAAGCAGCGCGTCAGCAGAGTCGTAACGCTGGAACGGATACGGCAGAGAGAACAGGATAACCTGCGAAAAGAAATCGCGCGTGATTTTCACGATGAAATGGGAAATCAATTGACCCGGATCATTAATTATGTAAGCCTGCTGAAGCTAAATGGTAACGGGAATAACAGTGGCCAGGATCTCTATACAAAAGTCGAGAACTCCGCAAAATACCTGTACACCGGCACACGCGATTTTATATGGGCGATTGATCCCGTAAATGATGAATTGTCTAAACTCTTCATACACATCCGCGATTTTGGGGAAAAGCTATTTGAAGAAAAAGGAATAAGTTTCAGGGCCTTCAATGATGTTAAGGAGAGAATTAAGCTCCCATACGGATTCAGTCGGGAGGCCAACCTTATTTTCAAGGAGGCAATGACGAATGCCTTCAAATCTGCTTGCGCCAGGAATGTAACGCTGACTTTAAAAAGAGATCAGAAGAATGGTTTCGAGTTGAGCTTCGAAGATGATGGCATAGGATTCTATGCCGGTGATATAGAAAAATCCAATGGTCTTCAAAATATTCGTGAAAGAGCGAACAAAATCGGGGCGGTTTTACGTATACACAGTATCAAGAATGAAGGAACGAAAATCGTTCTGTGCTTTACCCTTACTGAAACAAGAAAGTATGGCCTTACCTTTTAAGAAACGTGTAATAATCGTAGAAGACGATCAGGAAATACGCAGCAGTTTTACGTTGATTGTCAATAGTTCTGATAAATTCGTTGTGGTGAATGCATATGGCAGCTGCGAAGAGGCTATAGCAAATCTTTCCCGCGACAAGCCAGAGATAGCTTTAATGGATATTGAATTGCCTGGCGTAAATGGTATCCAGGGCACCAAGGCCATTAAAGACAAGAGTCCGCATGTAGATGTTATCATGGTGTCTGTGTATGAAGACAGTGATTTGGTTTTTGAAGCTCTAAAAGCCGGTGCATCGGGATACATTACCAAGAGCGCGAATTATATGGAGTTATTGGGGGCGTTGGATGAAATTGTAAAAGGGGGAGCACCCATGAGTAGTAAAATTGCACGCATGGTCATCGACAATTTTCATGTCAATCCAAACTCGCCGCTCACAAGGCGTGAGACGGAAATACTACAACTGATTTCTGAAGGTAAAACCTACACTCAGATTTCGGAAGAACTATTTATTTCGAAGGAGACTTCGAAAACGCACATCAAGAACATTTATTCGAAACTCCAGGTAAACAGTAAGTCGGAGGCCATTGCGAAGGCCAACCTGGAAAAACTTATCTAGTATTTGAAGGGACACCTGCCGGTACAAAGTTGGAGGGGTCAGCCATAGAAGGACTGGCCATAGCTATTCAAATTCTTATCTTACCACGGCAAAGCACGATGTTGCATAGCTAATCTTGTTTGCTATCCTATGCGATATCGGATTCAAGGTGAGTTTGCGGATCAAATCTTTTCACGAAGGCGTCAAGCCCAATTACCGGGTTGTTTAAGAAACGCCTACAGATCGCTGTGTATTCGCGATTTCCCCCCAGGTTGGCGTCACGTCTATTCCTATTTGCTGAATTGTTATACCAGTCCAAAATATTTCCGCAATCACCCAGCTAACGGGATTCCCATTTGTGGAAAATACCATTTAATAGGTCATTTTTTTC
>Ga0224505_10000021_pt1 | contig 122300 bp, 120 predicted proteins | sample SF_Jan12_sed_USG_FD_169102 | JGI IMG/M metagenome (GOLD analysis project Ga0224505, IMG submission 169102) | Sediment microbial communities from San Francisco Bay, California, United States - SF_Jan12_sed_USGS_4_1 | ecosystem: Environmental > Aquatic > Marine > Sediment | place: USA...
GAAAGTGCTTTACAACCCGCAGGCCTTCTTCACACACGCGGCATTGCTGGATCAGGGTTGCCCCCATTGTCCAATATTCCCCACTGCTGCCTCCCGTAGGAGTCTGGGCCGTGTCTCAGTCCCAGTGTGGCTGATCGTCCTCTCAGACCAGCTACGGATCGTCGCCTTGGTAGGCTTTTACCCTACCAACTAGCTAATCCGACTTAGGCTCATCCAATAGTGCAAGGTCCGAAGATCCCCTGCTTTCCCCCGTAGGGCGTATGCGGTATTAGCTCGAGTTTCCCCGAGTTGTCCCCCGCTACTGGGTAGATTCCTAAGTATTACTCACCCGTCCGCCACTCGTCGCCAAAGAGCAAGCTCTTCGCGTTACCGTTCGACTTGCATGTGTTAGGCATGCCGCCAGCGTTCAATCTGAGCCAGGATCAAACTCTTCAGTTTAAAGCTTTGAGCTTTTAACTTCCGAACGAGATCCCCAAATTACTAAGAATTGAAGTATTTGGTTCTCACGTTTGATTTTGCCTGTAGCAAACTCCAACGCGAGCACCCACACAAATTATCTGATTTCATTGTTAAAGAGCGATTTTGATTCGGGGACGGTTACCCTGTTTGACCGCAATCGGTCCAAGACCGGCGCATCAAACAGGGTAACCGTCCCTGAATCAAAGCAGACCCACAATTATACAGGCGACAAGGGGCCAAACGAAAGCCCTCGCGTGCCTGTCATTTTGTTTGGGGATCTGGCTTGAAGGTAAGTCCCCCAAGCGAGCGGGGCATTATAGCGACCAAATCCCTTAGGTCAACTCTTTATTGCGGCGTTTCGAATCCCTACTGGACAAGGGTTTCCCTGAGGCCGAACCTGCCAGATTCGGAAGCCTTTTCGGCCGGGCAAACCAGTCCGAAAGTCGATTTCTGGCAACCGCAAGGCAATCTCGTCGCGCAGGCCGGGCAGCGATGGGAGACCGTGGCCCTAAACGGTTTCTGCGCAGGAATTGGCCCGATTACCTGACCGTTTGTTCCAATCACAGGCGCTGGTCGCAGTCTCGTTGGACGCTGTTCGGTCCGTGGCTGCCGCGTCAGGACAAAAGCACCCTGGCGAACTTGCGCTTACCAACCTGGAAAACATGCGTGGTACCCGCCGCAACCTCCAGGCTGCGGTCGTCAATCCGATCACCGTCTATCCGTACCGCCCCCTGCTGCAGCATGCGAAAAGCCTCGGAAGTGCTGCCGACTAAGCCCGCTTCCTTCAGTAAGTGCGCAATCCCGAGACGCCCACCGTTACTCGCGACGCGAACTTCGGCTATCTCGTCTGGCATTGCACCCTTCTGGAACCTCGCTATGAATTCCTGCCGCTCGCGCATCGCGGACGCCTTGTCATGAAATCTGCCAACGATTTCCTCTGCCAATTCAAACTTTACGTCACGCGGATTTCGGCCTTCAACGACTTGCGCCTTGAGTTCGCTGATGTCGCTAAGCGGACGAAAGCTCAACACTTCGAAATATCGCCACATCAAATCGTCCGATATCGACATGATCTTGCCAAACATCTCACCGGCCGGCTCGGTTATGCCGATATAGTTTCCGAGCGATTTCGACATCTTGTTGACGCCATCCAGTCCTTCCAGAAGGGGCGTAGTCATCACTATCTGCGGCTCCATTCCATTACTTTGCTGCAGTTGCCTGCCGACCAGCAGATTGAACTTCTGATCCGTGCCGCCCAGTTCCACGTCTGCTTTGAGTGCAACTGAGTCGAAGCCTTGCACCAACGGATAGAGGAATTCATGAATTGCGATAGGCTGACCGCTCGCGTAACGCTTGCTGAAATCATCCCGCTCCAGCATGCGCGCAACCGTATGTTGTGCCGCCAGGCGGATCAGCCCGGCCGCACCGAGTTTTGACATCCACGTCGAATTGAATTCGACCCGGGTTTTTTCCGGGTCCAGGATTTTGAAAATCTGAGCCTCGTAGGTCTTCGCATTCTCGGCAATTTCCTCCTGGCTCAGCGGAGGGCGGGTCGAATTCTTGCCGCTAGGGTCGCCGATCATGCCGGTGAAATCGCCAATCAGGAATACGACGTCGTGGCCGTATTGCTGGAATTGCCTCATCTTGTTTATCAGTACGGTGTGACCCAAATGTAGATCCGGGGCTGTTGGATCGAAACCGGCCTTCACGATCAGAGGCCTGCCCTTCCGCAGTTTCGCCTCTAGCCCGTCTTCCGGCAGTATTTCGTCCGCGCCGCGGGCGAGTTCCTGCAATTGTTCATCGATCCGTTTCATTCGTCACTCTTAATATCCTACAAATATGGCAGTGCGACTGTAGCACCACGCAAGTTCTGAACTGCTTTGCCGGCTAAAAAATAGCGGGCGTATCTGTTCTTTGACGCACATTTCACAACAGCCTTTAAGGTCATGAGTTATAACACTTTTCTTTGACGAACTCGGGAGGCCACTGTACAGTAGCCGCTTCGAGCGACATGCAGGAGCATGACTTGAATCGCACGGTCAGCCCGCTACTACACGACTACAAACCGGCCAAAGACCCCAAAGGCAAATCCATCCGACCGATTCAATGGTTCGCCGTCGGGCTCGGCCTTCCATTGCTGGGCGTCGCGCTTGTATTGTCAGTCAAAAGCACGCCAGTTGACCATCCCAGCAAATCCGTCGCAGCAGCGGGCGCAAACGCCGAACTTCGCCCGATCGGGTCTCAAATAGCCTCCGAGCCGGTCCTGATACTTGCCGATGACCATGATGCCGGCGGCGCAGTGCACGAATTTCATCCACCGCTTTTTCCATCGCCGTCTGAATTCGACTCCATACATCTGACCGTTCGATCAGGCGACACTCTGGACCGGCTGTTTCGCAAGAACCAACTGGACCTCGGCCACCTGGCCATGATTACCCGACTGCCCGAGGCCGGAGCTCGCCTGCGCATGTTGCGGCCCGGAGACGAGCTCGAGATTGAACACGACAACGGAAAGCTCGTGCGGCTCTATAGAAAGCTGGACCTTACGAGCGCCCTCGTTGTGAGCCGGAATGACGACGGATTCAAAGCCGAGGTGATTGACCGGCCGATCGAGATTCACAGGCGTCGTGCGTACGGCCGAATCGATAGCTCGCTATTCGAGAGCGCCAATTCAGCAGGATTGTCAGATAAGCTGATTATGAATCTTGCAGGAATCTTCGCCTGGGACGTCGACTTCGTACTCGACATTCGAACCGGCGACGATTATTTCATCCTTTACGAAGAAATTTACCAGGACGGCAAGTACGTAACCGATGGCGAAATCGTCGCTGCGGAATTCAATAACAACGGGCGCACTTTTCAGGCGATTCGCTTTGCTGACAAGGGAGGACGGTCTGACTATTACACTCCCGATGGACGCAGCGTGCGCAAGGCGTTTGTGCGTGCACCTGTGGATTTCAGCAGAATCAGTTCGAGCTTCAACCCGCGGCGAAGACATCCGGTCCTGAACACGATCCGTGCACATAAGGGCGTCGATTATGCGGCACCGTCAGGTACTCCGATAAAAGCCGCCGGTGACGGCAAGGTTGTATTTCGTGGTGTGAGCGGCGGTTACGGCAACGCCGTAATTTTGCAGCACGGCGGAAACATAACGACTCTTTACGCCCATATGTCGAAATTTTCAGCCACGGCGAAGATTGGCCAGCGAATCAAGCAAGGCCAGATCATCGGTTATGTTGGCAGTACCGGATTGGCTACGGCTGCACACCTGCACTACGAATACCGCCTGAACGGCGTTCACAGAAACCCGAGAACCGTCGAACTTCCCCAGGCAGATCCAATCAATGAAGCTTACAAGGAGGATTTCCTTGCTGCCGTTCAGCCCATTCTGGATGACTTGCTTCAATACAAGCGTACTCAGATAGCCACGGCCTCCCTCTAGGGTCTGTTGACGCATGAAAAAAGCCGGCAAACTCTTCCTGGGGTTGATGTCGGGTACCAGCATGGACGGTATCGATGCGGCTGTTGTTCGCCTCGGCGACCGAAGTTGCGAAGTCATCGCCGGCCAGTGCATGGCTTACCCGGATTCGGTGCGCAAAGCCTTGCGCGCTATTCGGCAGGAGCCCGAAACCTGCTCGATCGATCAACTGGGGCAACTCGACAGTCAGGTCGGCGAGTGTTTCGCGGCGGCTGCAAAAGCCGCTCTTGATTCAGCCGGGGCCAGGCACACTGACATTGTCGCAATAGGCAGTCATGGCCAGACCTTGCGACATCTGCCCGACGCAGATCCACCGTTTACCTTGCAGATCGGCGACCCGAACATCATTGCCGCGCGCACCGGTATAACGGTGGTAGCAGATTTTCGGCGACGAGACGTCGCGGAGGGAGGACAGGGCGCACCGCTGGCACCGGCGTTTCACAGCTGGCTGCTGGCGGACGAGCAGCAGGATCGCGCCGTGCTGAACATCGGCGGCATCGCCAACCTGACAGCGTTGCCGGCCGGCAGCGCAACCGTTACTGGATTCGATACCGGACCGGGAAATACACTGCTGGATGCATGGATTTCGCAGCATCGAAATATCGATTTCGATGACAACGGCGACTGGGCCGCACGAGGGCAAGCTTCGGACGAACTGCTTGACGCCATGTTGCAGGATCCCTATTTCGCCTTGCGCCCACCCAAAAGCACCGGATTCGAATATTTCAACCTGGCCTGGCTCGCGCAAATGATTTCAAGGGTCGGATCGAAGCTGTCGCCGCAAGATGTGCAGGCAACGCTCCTTGAATTGACCTGTCGAAGTGTCGCCGATGCCGTCCGGCAGTATTCTTCGAGTGTTGCGACACTTTTCATATGCGGCGGCGGCGTGCACAACAAGCAACTGGTGCTGGAACTCGGGCGGGCGTTGACGGGTATCGATATTCGGTCCACCGCAACGCAGGGACTCGACCCGGACTGGGTGGAGGCGGCCGCATTTGCCTGGCTGGCCAGATGTCGCATTGAAGGATCGCCAGGCAATCTGCCCTCGGTAACAGGCGCATCCCGAAGCGCAATCATCGGCAGCATTTTTTCTGCCTGACAGCAATCTGCACGTAACCTTCGGCTTGATATAATCTGCCGCCCTCTCACAAGGATTCAGTGTGGATTTCGCAACGACCCGGCCCGCCGATCGCTACATCAATCGCGAGCTAAGCCTTCTTGAGTTCAACCGTCGGGTTCTCGCTCAGGCAGCGGACCCGTCCGTGCCTGTCCTGGAACGACTGCGCTTTTTGTGTATTTCCAGCACCAACCTGGATGAATTTTTTGAAGTTCGAGTCGCGTCTTTCAAGCAACTGTTTGAAATTGATGCGCCGGCACAGGGGCCGGACGAAATTACGCCGGGCGAGCTGCTGGCAGAAATTCGCAAACAATCGCTTGTGCTGGTCAGGCGCCAGTACGAATTGCTCAACGACGAGATCTTCCCTTCCCTCGCCGACTCGAATATCTATTTTCCAAGACGGGAGGACTGGACCAGGGAGCAGAAACTTTGGCTGAGACAGTTTTTTCACAATGAAATCGTGCCCGTACTGACGCCACTGACACTCGATCCATCCCGACCGTTTCCACGCACCCTGAACAAGAGCCTTAACTTCATTGTGCGGCTTAATGGCGAGGATGCGTTCGGCCGCCAGCGCCATCGCGCGATCGTGCAGGCTCCACGGTCCCTACCACGTGTTATTCGCTTGCCGGAACAATTTGACGAAATCGGCGCGAGCAATTTCGTATTCCTCTCGTCAATAATTCACGAACACGTGGACGAACTGTTTCCAGGAATGTCGGTCGATGGCTCATACCAGTTCAGAGCGACCCGTAACAGCAATCTGTACGTAGACGACGAGGAAGTGCAGGACCTCGTCCGTTCCCTCGAAGGCCAGCTCGCGGCAAGCCGTTACGGCGCCGCTGTTCGCCTGGAGATAAGCGACGATTGTCCGGAAGATCTTTGCGATTTTCTGCTCGACCATTTCTCGCTGGAACGCGAGGACCTTTATACCGTAGACGGTCCTGTCAACCTTAATCGCCTTGCTGCGGTTTGTGATATGGCCGGGCGTCCTGATCTTTGCTTCGCGCCATTTGCGCCAGGACTGCCGACGGCGCTCAAATCCGGCGAAGATATTTTCTCGATTCTGCAAAAGAAAAACGTGCTGCTGCACCATCCATACCAATCATTCGCACCGGTGGTCGATTTCATCGCCACGGCTGCTGCAGACCCAAAAGTACTGGCGATAAAGCAGACCCTTTATCGAACCGGCTTCGATTCGCCTATCGTCGACCATCTGGTGAAAGCTGCTCGTGCCGGTAAGGAAGTCACCGTTGTTGTCGAGCTGATGGCCAGATTTGATGAAGCTGCCAACATCTCATTGGCAAATCGCCTGCAGGAGGCCGGTGCCCATGTGGTTTATGGCCTGGTCGGCTTCAAAGCCCATGCGAAGATGTCCATGGTGGTGCGTCGCGAGCAAGACAATATCAGACGTTACGTTCACCTTGGTACGGGCAACTATCACCCGGGCACCGCGCGCCTGTACACGGACTATGGCTATTTCAGCAGCAGCCGCAAACTCGGCGAAGACGTACACAAGGTATTTCTGCAGCTCACAAGCCTTACAGATGCCGGAAACCTCAACAGAATCCTGACCGCACCGTTTGCGTTATTCGACGCCATGAAGAGCCGGATCGAAAGAGAAATCGAACATGCCGAGGCTGGCAGGGATGCTCGCATCATTGTGAAAGTTAACGCGTTGATCGAACCCCAGATTATCGATGCGCTGTATCGTGCTTCCGCCGCCGGGGTGAAAATCGATCTCATCGTTCGTGGCATGTGCGCTTTGCGCCCGGGGATCGAAGGTCTGTCTGAAAACATCAGCGTTCGATCCATCGTTGGCCGCTTTCTGGAGCACTCCCGGGTCTACTATTTCTTAAATGGTGGAAACGAAGAGTTTCTTTGCTCCAGTGCAGACTGGATGGATAGGAACTTCTTCCACAGGACCGAAGTCTGTTTTCCGATCCGGCAACGGCCCTTGAAAGACCGCCTGAAGGCAGATCTGGAGTTATTTCTCGCCGATAATTGCCAGGCGTGGAAGCTGCTTCCTGACGGCCGTTACGAGAAAATCCTGCCTGGCGACGAACCTGCCATATCGGCGCAGTCCGGATTCCTCCAGGAGCTGGCGGCAACCAGTCAGCAAGCGTGAAGCGTGTAGCCCACACCCTCGAGATAGGATTTTTCCCGGTCCAGATCGGCGACCGTCAGCGGATTCGCGTCTAACCAGTTGTCCGAAAAGTGCAGACTGATTTGGCTCTCGCCGACGGTCACGCGAATATCCGGTGACGGCGTTGTGCTGCGACTGCGATTAAGCAGCACGGCGATGCGCAGGAGAATCATCAGCCGCAGCGCGGGCTTGTGCCACGCTTTCGGCAGTGCCTGGCAACGCTCCAGACTTATGATCTGACGCTGGTTGGCTATCAGGACTGCGAGTATTTTCTGCTCTGCACGCGGAAAACCCGGCATATCCGCATTCTCGACAATGTACGCACCATGCTTTTGAAAACCACTGTGCGAAATATCCAGCCCGATTTCGTGAAGTGCTGCCGCCCAATTCAAAATATTTGAGGCAAGCTCAGACGTCAGCTGCCAATCGGCTTTGCATTGATCGAGCAGCCTCGTGGCAGTCTCGGTGACACGTTGCGACTGCTGAGCGTCGACGTTGAATCGACGCGCCATTGCTCGCACGCTCCTTTCGCGCGCATCCTCGTGCTGAAGCCTGCCGAGATAGTCGTAGAGCAGCCCTTCACGCAGCGCGCCATCTGAAATTCGCAACTTGTTTATCCGCAGTGCGCGCAGCACTTCCGCGAGAATCGCCAGCCCTCCAGGCCATACCTGTGCGCGCCGATCCGGCAGTCCGGATAGTGAAATCTGATCTACGTGGCCGAACTGCAATACTCGCTCTATCAGTTGCTCGACCGCATCAGGTGTAAGGTCATGTGATTCAATCACGCCAAGTTCGCGAGCGACTGCTTCGGTCGCGATAATCGTCCCCGACGTGCCAATGGCTTCGACGTCGGCATAACTTCTGAAATACGCCTTGATTGGTCGCAGCTTGAGCCTTGCGGCAAGACGGGCTTCGTCGAAAGCTTCGCGACTGATCTTGCCTTCCCTGAAATAGGTTTCGGTCATCAGCACACAGCCCATGTGCAGGCTCTCAAGCGTCTTCGGATCTTTCCCTTCGCCGAGTATCAATTCCGTGCTGCCGCCCCCGATATCGAGGACCAGCCGGGTTCCCTCATTCGGCGGTAGGCTGTGAGAGACGCCCATATAGATGAGGCGCGCTTCTTCCCGACCGGAAATGACCTCTATCGGATGTCCCAGCGCTTTCTCGGCTTCTTCACGAAACCCTTCACTGTCGCGGGCACGGCGCAACGCACTGGTACCTGCTGCTCGCACACTGGAAGCTTGCATGTCGCGCAGGCGCTCACCGAATCGTGCCAGGCAATCGAGAGCCCGCTGTCGCGCCGCGGGAATCAAGTCGCCGTTTTTTTTGAGGCCTTCGGAAAGGCGAACGGTTTCGCGCAATCGATCGATGATAGTGAGCTGGCCGAAGCGCAGCTCGCCGACTATCATATGGAAACTATTGGACCCGAGGTCAACTGCAGCGATGACTTCCGGCTTGGCGGAGATGGCGGGTAATTCAGGAACCGGTTCGGGCGGCGCAGAGTTAATTGTCGGTGCCCCGCACGCGATCACCAAAGGCCGATAGACTCAGACCGTAAATGACGAACCGCAGCCGCATGTCGTCGATGCATTTGGGTTTCGAATGACAAATTGCGCGCCTTGCAAATCCTCTTTGTAGTCGATTTCGGCGCCCATCAGGTATTGAACACTCATCGGGTCTACTACAAGAGTAACCCCCTGGTTTACTACACTGCTGTCACCCTCTTCCTTCTTTTCATCGAACGTGAAGCCATACTGGAACCCGGAACAACCACCGCCGGAGACGAATACACGCAACATGAGCTCAGGATTGTCTTCCTCCTGAATTAACTCATGTACCTTTCGTGCAGCCGCGTCCGTGAAAATCAAGGGCGGTGGCGCAGAGTTGGAGCCTATTACGGGCGTTTCAAATTGAATGTCGTTCATACCAAAAATTCCTCAGGAACCCGCCCCGATTTTCGTGGGCGGCCGAAGATTGCGAGTGGTCTGCTCAAGCAATGGTACCTGCCCTTCCGGCTGATGTACCAGTTTGCCGTTGATTTCGGCACCAATCGCCATCTCGATCAGATTGTAATACACATTACCAATGACACGCGCCGTCGGTCCGAGTTCAACCCTGCGGCTGGCGACGACATCGCCGCGTACGATACCGCTGAGAACGACGTAGGGGACCTTTACCCCGCCCTCGACGTTGCCGTCCTCGGAAATACTCAGCGAGGAGTTGCCATCGAGGTCGGCACAGACACTGCCATTGACGGTTCCGTCGATATGGCAGCCTCCGGTAAAGAAAACGTCGCCATTGATCTCAGAGTTGGCGCCAACCAGTGTATCGATGACGGTGTGCCTGCGATTTTTCCGCCCAAACATCAGCTACTCCTTAAACGGATTGCCATGGAAAACTTTGTTTTACGCTGGCAATCGATTTGGTTTTCGACCTGACCTCAATATTGATCCGTTCAGGTTCGAACCCTTCCGGCAGCACCAGCTGCCGATCGAAATTTTGAAAATAGCGGAACGAGAACAACCACTGGTTGTCGGCATCCGGCGGCAGGAGCTGTTCAAGTGTATAGGTGACGGCTGCGCCGCCCTGGGCGCCCTCGAGGCTGAAATCAACCTCGCCCTTGACGGTCCTGTCATGCTGCATAACCTGCACCAGGACCAGCTTTACATGATACTCGCGTTCCTCGGCGCCCTTGCTCAGTTTCAAATCCTGAACCCGCAGACCACGCCCGCCGTCTGCCGGTGAAATGATGCCACGATAAAACTCGATGGCATCCCGTTGTTCCTGGATTTTGCGCTGTAATTGAGTCAGGTTCGCTTCGACATCCTTGTACGCTGCCTTGTCAATGTCGCTGTGCGTTTGTAGCAGCGCAACCTCCTCCTTGAGGGTGACAATCTCGTCCTCGAGCTTGTCAATGCGCTTCTGATAATCGCGGCGGTCAGCCGCAGCCTCAATGACGTTGTAGTCGGCCTGGATACGGCCGAACTCGAAGCTCAGGTACCCACTGACGACTACTGCGATTGCGACGCCGGACCATAGGGCCAGGCCGCGCAGCATGCCGCCGGAGTCGGATCGTCGTGTGAACGCCACTTTGGAAACGGACCTTATTACGTCGAAGTTTGATTATGTTACGCGGTGCCCGCAACAAACAGAAGTGCGGCAGGTCACGGAATTGGTTATAACCCGGGGCATCACCGGGCAAAATGGCATCCCGACGGGCTTTCTGGAGAACGCGGCTATGTACTTATGGCTCAAGGCACTGCACATCGCCTTCATGGTGACCTGGTTTGCCGGGCTGTTCTACCTGCCGCGGCTCTTCATCTACCATGCTCAAGCGGAAGTCCCGGCAGACCGTCGTCGCTTTACGACAATGGAGCGGCGACTGTTCATCATTATGACTATCGGCGCGGCGCTGACCGCTATATTCGGCGCGGCCATGCTTATTGCCAATCCGATTTTGCTGAAGCAGGGATGGTTCCACGGCAAGATGTTCATGATCGGTGCAATGCTGATTTACCACTATCGATGCTGGCGCTGGATACGGATCCTCGAGGAGGGCCATCTGCCAGGCAACACGCGCTGGCTCCGGTGGTTTAACGAAATTCCTGTGGTGTTTCTGCTTGCTGTCGTTTGTCTGGCGGTGATTAAACCCTTTTAGCTGGAATCCAGGTCAATCGTCAGGGGTTAATTGCGTCCAACCGGCTCTAGACCGGCTCTGGAAACGTCCCGTGCGAACACAGCCGTCCAGCGTTTTGGCCACCAGCGGGGCTGTGGCGGCAGACCTTCCGGGTAGAGGTGATGGCCGAGTTCGTGCAGGGCTCGCACGTAAACTCGTCGCTTGAAGTAGATCACTTCGTTGACCGGCCGCCAGAATTCGACCCATCGCCATCTGTCAAACTCCGGCGTTTCGCTTCGGTCCAGCCTCAGACGGCTTTCGTCCGACAGAAAGCGCAAGATGAACCAGCGTTGTTTCTGCCCGATGCACAAGGGATGTGAGCCGCGACGAACGAATTTGTCGGGCAAGCGGTACTTGAGCCAGTCACGAGTGGAACCGAGTATTTCGACATCGTCTGCGCCGAGACCGACTTCTTCCTTGAGTTCGCGAAACATGGCCTCTTCCGGCGATTCGCCTTCCAGTAACCCACCCTGCGGGAACTGCCAGCCCTTGCTGCCAATTCTGCCGGCCAGCAACAGTTTGCCGTCATCGTTCGCCAGAATGATGCCGACGTTTTCGCGAAAACCCTCACTATCGATCCGGTCGTTACGCATATGCGATTTGATTTTGCACGAATATTGGTTAGTGTCCAGAGGTCGGCCGACATCCGCGCAGCCGATTCGCTTTTCCGGAGCCTGAATATTGTTTTTCAAACGCCCAGGGCTGCTCATCGTTTCGCTGGCAATGCTTGCAATTCTCACAGTGCTGTTCGCATTACTGACCGGAAGCGCCGATGTCAGCTATTCGTCGGCGATTGCTGCGCTTTTCGGGCAGGCACCCGAAAACATTCACACATTGGTCGTTGAACTTCGGCTGCCTCGTGCATTGAGCGCCTTTGCAGTTGGCGGGCTATTGGCAGTTGCCGGTGTGCTGATGCAGGTTCTTCTCAGAAACCCGCTCGCCGAACCCTATATTCTTGGCAGTTCCGGTGGCGCGGCCGTTGCAGCACTGATTGTGATAATGGCAGGCGCAGGTGCCGCGCTGGTTGACCTCGCAGCATTCGGCGGCGCAATGGCAGCAACCTTGCTGGTGTTCTCGGTAGCCCAGGGGAGTGGCAGCTGGACACCTGCGCGCCTTTTGCTGACCGGAGTAGTACTGGCGGCCGGCTTCAGTGCGGCGACAACGTTATTACTGGCACTGACCCCGGATCGCAATTTGCGAGGCATGTTGTTCTGGCTAATGGGTGACTTGAGTTTTGCTTACCAGCCCTGGCGCTTGCTGATATTGCTTGCGCTCATCACTTGCGCCGGCTGGACCGCAGCGAGATATCTGAATGTTCTGGCGCGCGGAGACCTGCAAGCCGCTATCGTCGGGTTGCCGGTCGCCGGATGGCGCATCGGAATTTTTGCGGTTACGGCATTGGCAACGGCGGCATCGGTTACCACGGTCGGCGTCATCGGTTTTGTCGGCCTGGTTATCCCGCACCTGGTGCGACTGCTGGCCGGCAGCGATCATAGAGTTGTGTTGCCCGCATCCGCGCTGGCTGGCGGCGCCCTGCTGGTCTTTGCCGACACGCTTTCACGTACCTTGCTGGCACCGAGGCAACTTCCGGTCGGCGCACTTACTGCCTTGCTCGGCGTTCCGCTTTTCCTGATCCTGATGAATCGCAGCCAGCGCACTATCTGAGCGGGCCAGCCCGGCTTTCTAGGGATAACGGGCCCTTTCGCTGAGATCGAGCGCATCCTGATTCAGTGCTCCGAGACGAAACACGCTGATATCGCTCTGCTCCACCCGGACCGGGAATCCTGCCCTGGCCGGCGCCTGCGCGGACGTCGCGGCCGGTAGCGCATCAAGTCGTTCCGCCAGCATGCGCTGCCCGTCGTTGCCGACCAGCCATAGCAGCAGCCGCCGTGCCGTTTCCGGGTTGCCCGCATGTCGTGCGACACCCGCACCGACGACGTCGACCAGCGTGCCGCCATCGACGGCGGCCGGCGCCACGATACTTGCTCCGGAGACTGCGCCTTCGGACAGCTGTCGGTACGCGACGCCAAGGCTCACAATGCCGGCGTCACAGCGTGCCGATTGGACCGCTTCGATGAGCGATCGCGAATCGTCAAACACCGGCAGGGCCAGATTCGCAACCAGTCGCCTGACATTCAATTCAGACTGGCGCACCCCGTAACGATCAATAAGCAAGCTAACCCAGCCAACATTCTCTGCAAACGATGACGAAGACAGGCACACGCGCCCTTTCCATTGCGGATCGCCCAACGATTCGTATGTCTTCGGACCCGCGTTCCCACCGAGCGACGAATTGACGACCAGCACCGAAGCTTTCAATGCCAAACCGGACCACAGGAACTCGGGATCCCGAAGCCGTGCCGGCACGGCTTTTTGCAGATCCTCGGCATGCGTGGGCCGGAAAACATCGATTTCGGCCATACGCCACAATACGGCGGCTCCGTCGGCAAGAAACAGGTCTGCCGGCGGCGAATGCTTCTCCTGCATCATTTGCAGGAGGCGCCCGTTGTCCGCCGTTACCTGCTGCACACGAATGCCGCTCTCGTCGGTGAATGCCTTGTACACCGGTGCCAGCAGCGGCTCCTCCAGTGCCGTGTAAACGACGACGAATTGCGGTCGTTGTTCCACGTTGCCCGCATCATCGGCGGAACCGCCACAAGCAGCGACGATTGCTGACAGCGCTGCAATGCAAAGCAATCGCGTTGTAAAGACCGTCATGCTTTAGCTCCGGTCGATGCCTCGACGATTACGCAGTCCCGGCCTGCCGATTTGGCCTGATAAAGCGCCACGTCCGCTCTCGCCAGCAACGAATCACCGAGCGTCTTGAAATCCTTCGAATCGCGGTCGGGTGCGATACTGGCGATACCGATGGATGCGGTGATTCGCGCCGATTCGCCGTTGCCAACACTGATTGGGGATGCCGAGATTGCATTCCGAATTCGCTCCGCGAGTCGGCTTGCAGCCATCGTATTGGTCGCCGGCAACAGCACGACGAACTCCTCGCCGCCGTAGCGCGCGGCAATATCGCTTGCCCGAACCTGTGATTCGATTCGATGCGCAAGCTCCGTCAAGACCGCATCGCCCGCTGCATGACCCCAGGTGTCATTAACATTCTTGAAATGATCGATATCGAGCATCAGTGCAACGAGGCAGGTGCCATCGCGCGCGGCGCGCGCCAGCTCTTCTGTTAATCGAAGTTGCAGGTAGCGGCGATTATGCCAACCGGTCAACACATCCGTGAAACCGCTACGCAACAGACGTGCGCGGTTCACTACGTTTTCCAGGGCAAACGCAGCAATTATCCCAAGGTGCGCAAGAAAATCGGTCGCATGTTGCCGCGTGAACCGGTGTTTGTCCGAACTACCGAAGTTGATGCTGCCGAATAGTGCACCCTGATGGATGAGCGGAATGATCGCAATACTGCCGAGTTCGGCGACTCCGGGAAAAAGCATTTGGTGGTCAGCGCCGGAAAAGGGGCCTGTCCAGGGCTTGTCGAGCGCCGTGTAACGCGGTGTTATTCCCGTCAGCGCCTCGACAAAATGCACGTCTGGCAACGGCTCCGTCCGGCGGCTTCCAGACACCAGCAGGTGCCTGAGTTCGTGATCCGGATCCGCAATCACGACAGTCACGCTTTGTAGCCCGTAACTCCTGCGCAGATAATGGGTAATTTTCCGAAAGAGGGAATCCAGGTCTGTCGAACGCAGCAATTCCAGCTCTCGCTCCTGGGAGCGTCGAAAAATCTCCATGTTTTTTTCGATCTGATCGGTCATGAGGTCCAGCTTGCGGCAGGCAAGATCAAGTTCACGGTACGGATCCCGTTCGTTTCGCATGCGTTTCCTTCCGGCACGCCACCAATGATGTGCTTGTATCAAAATCGGGGCATTGCGTCGCCTGTACAGCGCACGAACAGGAAACCCGGCGCTTATTTTTGCATTCAGCGGCGATTCGAAAGGTATTCCTGCCCGTTTTCCATAAGCTTGACAAATCCTTGCTCGTCGCCGCTCGCCACGAGCTGTCGAATGCGTGACGCCGCTTCGCAGAGCGCATCGAGCGGCCCAAGACCGAACTTGTTCAGGTGCTGAATTTCAAAATACATGTGCGGGTTTTCACGGGCCACAGCGGCGGACACCAGCAATTGCGAATCAAATGTAGTCGACGACAGTTGGGCAAGTCGCGGCGCCGCTTCACCGCTTTCCGCAAGCGCGGTAAAAAAAGCGATATTCAGCGCGTGCGACAACCCCAGCACGTAGGCGATCATGCGATCGTGATCGTCCAGGCTCATGTCCAGCTGCTCTACCATCGTCGAGGAAAAAAGTTCTTTCGCCGCGGCGGTCGCTTCTGCGCAGCCGACATCGACGAAGATCAGGTGTCGGCCGGACAGCAGCTCGGTATCGGGCCCGTACATCGGGTGCAAAGAAGTGACTTTGCCGCCCGCAGCGCGAAGCGCTTCGAGCCCGTGGCGCAATGGAGATTTGAGCGATCCGATATCGAATACCAGGCCGCGCGGCTTCATACCGGCGAGTTCAGCCAGTATTTCTCCGGACGCCGACATTGGCGCCGCCACCACGATGATGTCGTAGTCCACGCCCGCAAGTCGCCAGTCACTGTATCGACCCGGCTCCGGTCTGACTCCGATATCCGCGACATGCGTGATAAATCCCTGCGAACTGAAGAAGTCCACGAACCAGCCGCCCATCTTTCCGGCGCCGCCGATAACCAGTACACGCCGGCCGTCACCCTTGCCTTCGGCGACGACGCGATCGCGCTCCTGGCTTGCGAGCGACGAGCGAATCAACGCACGCAAAATCTGTTCTGTAAGCTTGGGATCGACACCCAGTGATTCCGCATGGCGCGCTGCCATCTCGAGAACCACCTTTTCTCGTTCGTAATCGCGGGTTGCCCTGCCACTCGAAAGCTTCTGCCGCCCGATGTCGGAAACGATCTTTTGCCGCTCGGCGACAAGCCCGATGAGCTGCCTGTCCACTTCATTCAAACGGCCGCGTAATTCGTCCAGATCCATTAGTTTGCTGTCTTCTCGCCGGTTACCGGGCTGCAATGCCCGTACCCGTTGTACAGGAAGCCGGTAAGCAGCGGCAAGCCGTGACGACGCCTGCATTTGGCGGCCAGACATCGACTCGACAGCCAGTGATTACTGCAACGCTGCCGGACGCTTTCGGCATCAGGGGAATCGTGCGACCATTGGCGACCGCTCGCATACAAAAATCAGGGAGAAACAGCGAACATGAAAACACGCGCCGCCGTTGCCTGGGCCGCAGGTAAACCCTTGGAAATCGAAGAAATTGATATCGCCGGTCCTAAGAAGGGCGAAGTCCTGCTGCGAAACGTCGCGACCGGCGTCTGTCACACCGATGCCTTTACTTTGTCAGGCGAAGATCCGGAGGGCATTTTCCCGGCGGTTCTCGGTCATGAGGGCGGCGCGATAGTCGAGGAGGTCGGCGCGGGCGTCAAGAGCGTGAAAGTCGGTGATCACGTGATCCCTCTTTACACGCCCGAGTGCGGTGAATGCAATTTCTGCACATCCGGCAAGACGAATCTTTGCCAGGCGATTCGCGCAACGCAGGGCAAGGGGCTGATGCCGGACGGTACAAGCCGCTTTTCCAAAAGCGGCAAACAGATATTTCACTACATGGGTACCTCGACATTCAGTGAATACACGGTGCTGCCGGAAATCGCGGTCGCCAAGATCAGCAGCAAAGCACCTTTGGAAAAGGTGTGTCTCCTGGGTTGTGGCATTACCACCGGCATTGGGGCCGTCCTCAATACAGCGAAAGTCGAGCCCGGCGCGACCGTTGCCGTTTTCGGCCTGGGCGGGGTCGGCCTCAGCGCCATTCAGGGTGCGACCATGGCAAAAGCCAGTCGCATCATCGCCATCGACATCAATCCCACGAAGTTCGAGCTCGCGAAACAGATGGGCGCAACCGACACCGTGAATCCAAAGGACCACAGTGCGCCGATTCAGGAAGTGATCGTAGAAATGACGGGCGGTGGTGTCGATTATTCCTTCGAGTGCATCGGCAATGTCAAACTGATGCGGGCCGCGCTGGAGTGCTGCCACAAGGGGTGGGGTGAATCGGTTATTGTCGGTGTTGCGGGCGCCGGCCAGGAAATTTCGACCCGGCCGTTCCAACTGGTAACCGGCCGCGTCTGGCGCGGTACCGCATTTGGTGGTTGCAAGGGGCGCTCACAGTTGCCCGGCCTGGTCGACCAGTACATGGGCGGTGAAATCAAGGTCGACGAGTTCATTACTCACACGATGCCCCTCGAAGATATCAACAAGGCGTTTGACCTGATGCATGAGGGCAAGAGCATCCGTTCTGTCATTCATTTCTGACCCGGGGTTTGAATAGCGGTGCAGAATCCCTCGCTGCCGAAGCGAATTCATGTCCAGGGTAGCCGTCGCGACAACATCGCAGCTGGCTGCCGATGCGGCGGCTGCCGTTGCCGACATTGGCGGTAACGCTGTCGACTGCGCACTTGCTGCGGCGCTGCTGTCGATCAATTCGGAGCCCGGAGTGTGTGCCCTCGCGGGCGGCGCCTACATCACCATCTGGCCGACCGGCGCGGACCCGATTACGATCGACGGCAATGTGGCAATGCCGGGCCTTGGTCGGAAAACATCGCAGGCACCCGCAACGCAATTCGTAAAACTGGATTATGGTGGCGGCATCGAAACGATGATCGGTGCCGGTTCGATCGCGGTTCCCGGTACGCTTGCGGCGATCGAACTTGCATGGCAACAACACGGCAAAGCCCCGTGGCGCCAGTTGCTGGCGCCGAGCATAGCCGCCGCCGAATCCGGCTTTCCGCTGTCAGCCGCTTGTCACCACTATCTTCAGTACTCCGGATCAACGATCTTCGGCAACAGTGAGGACGGATTCGCCGCTTTGCATGAGAACGAATTGCTACGGCCGGTGCGGAGCTCAATCCGGGTACCGCATCTCGCCGATTCGCTTGCAGCAATTGCGAGTGAAGGAGCCGGAACATTCTACGAAGGCGAGATCGCAGAAAAAATTGCGAGACATGTAGATTACCAGGGTGGTTTGCTGACACGGGCAGATCTCCAGTCGTATCGCGCAATCATTCGTGCGCCGCTGCTGACCGAGCTTCGACATTGGCACATTGCCAGCAACCCGCCGCCTGCGGTTGGCGGCGCGGTCCTGTCAGCCATGTTGCGTGCTTTCGCGGCGGAAGAAATGAGCTCGTGGAACCGGGAATCACTCCGTCGCCTCATCCGACTGCAGCACAATGTGCTTACCTTTCGAAGCGAGAAGCTTGATCTTTCAAACGATATCGATAGCGACGCGCAACGATTATTGTCGCTCGCGGGCGAAGGACGAATGTTGTCGCGCTGGTCATCGGCATCGACTGTGCACACATCGGCCGTCGACGACTCCGGTCTTGCATGCTCGATAACAGCGTCCTCCGGATACGGCAGCGGTGAAATGCCCGCCGGTACCGGTCTGTGGCTCAACAATTGCATTGGCGAACTGGAACTCAATCGAAAGGGCTTGGACGCGGGACCGCCCGGCGTACGTTTGCCATCGAACATGGCGCCGTCGATAGCGCGATGCGGACGGCGCGTGCTGGCAATCGGCTCACCGGGAGCGGATCGAATCACAACGGCGCTACACCAGTTTCTGGTAAATTTCATTCAGCTCGAACTCGGACTTGGTGATGCAGTCGCTCATCCGCGACTGCATCTGGAGGTATCACCGCAGGGATCTCGAATCGCAACAGAACCCGGTCTCGATGTTCCCGACGACGAATTCGCCGTGCTGCCTTACCCGGATATCAGTATGTATTTCGGCGGAGTCGGCGCCGTCCTTTTGCGAGAGAACAATGAATTTGAAGTTGCCGCGGATCCGCGGCGTGAAGGCGGCGTCTGTATCGCCGGCAGGTGATTGCGGCTGCGCGGTTTGATAGTCTGCGCCGGATCCGGAACTGTCTCCGGAAACCCGCCAAGCGATCCGGAGTGAATGTGAAAGAAATCCGTAGCACGGACCTCCTGCCTGACGAACTGCCGATGGATCCCTTGCACTGGGCAGACGCCTGGATCAAGGAGGCCGGCGCGTCTCAAGTACAGCGAAACCCCAGCGCGATGACCCTGGTTACCGCACGATCGGATGGTCAGCCGTCTGCGCGCGTGGTCTTGTGCAGAGGCTTTGTCCCCGATCCCGGTTACCTGGTTTTTTATACGAACTACCGTTCCAGAAAAGCGGTCGAAATCGAAAACAACAATCGTGTCGCGGCGCAGTTTCACTGGGACGCGCTGGGACGCCAGATCCGCGTCGAGGGCCGGGCCGTGCGCTCGCCCGACAGCGAGAGTGACAACTACTTTGCAAGTCGCGACTGGGGCAGCCAGCTGGGCGCCTGGGGGAGTGACCAGAGTGCGCCAATCGAGTCGCGCCAGGCGCTGATTACGCAGATCCGGGCACGTGCGCAAGCTCTTGGGCTGGAGCTGGGCGAGTCCACGGATGCACTGCGCAGCGACAAAAAGCCGCTCATTGCCCGACCGCCGCATTGGGGCGGCTATCGCCTCTGGATTTCAACGATCGAACTCTGGGTCGAGGGCCCGGACCGTATCCACGATCGCGCACTGTGGACGCGGGATCTGTTGCGCACCAATGAGAACTTTTCGGTTTCGCCCTGGACTGGCGAGCGGTTGCAGCCCTGAACGCCAATATACGATGACCGTCGGACTTGCGCTTCGCCGGATCCACTGCCCGTTTTGCGCCGAGCCGCTTCAGGTCGAGCTCGATCTGTCCGCGGGCGACCAGGATTACATCGAGGACTGCCAGGTCTGTTGCCAGCCTATGCGCATTTGCTTCGCCGTGGCCGATGGCCAGCTGATATCGATCGACGTGCTATGCAGCTAGTCCGCTTATTGCTCCTGCTGGTCTGGTCACTTGCAGCATTGCCCGCCTGGCCACAGCTGGTGCTGACCGAAGGCACGAATATCGCCATCGACGTGTCGCCGACCGATGGCAGAATCGCCGTCGATCTGCTTGGCAGCATCTGGCTTATTCCCGGTGATGGTGGCGACGCGGTGCGAATCGGCCACGGAGTCCTGCCGGCCAGAAATCCGCGCTGGTCCCCGGACGGCAAAAAGATCGTCTACCAGACCGCAACGCCGCAGCAGACGCAGATCGGTGTCGTCGATGTCGCCAGCGGCGAGAGCGAATCGTTGAGCAACGAGCAATTTACCGACCAGCAACCGGGTTGGCATCCGGATGGTGAGCGCCTGGTCTTTTCCTCGGAGCGTGGCGACAGCGGATTCGATTTGTGGGAACTGGATCTGCCCAGCCGGCTGAGCTGGCGCGTCAGCAACCGTCCGGGTGACGAGACCGGCGCCGCGTGGTCGGCAAATGGTCGACACCTCGCATACATTCACCGACACGCCGGCCAATGGTCGCTGGTAATCCGGCGATTTGCCCAGCCGGACGAAACGCTGCTTGTGTCCTCCGACCCCTTGTACGCGCCGTCGTGGCGGCCCGATGGAAGTTTGCTGACGTATCTGCGGCAGACACCGCAGGGACTGGTCGTACAAATGGTGATCCTGTCTGAACCGCCGCTGCATCGCACGCTGCTTGGCGGGGAAGATTTTTTCGTTGCACCCGTCAGCTGGCTCGATCGCCGGCGGTTCTACTATGCCGCCGATGGCGGCATCCGCACTCGCGAATTCGATGACCGGCAATCTACCAGGGTTCACTTCACCGCCATCGTCGAAAAACTTGCTCGGCCGATACACGCCGCCAACGATTCACCGCAGCTCGCAACAGTTACGCCGGGTACCGAGCGACAAGTGATTCGTGCCGCCAGGATTTTCGATGGCAGTGGCTATGACTACCGTTATGCAGTCGATGTGTTGATCGAAGACGGCAGGATTGTCTCCGTCGAGCCACGCCGCGAATGGCCGGACGTTACCGTCCTGGACCTCGGCGAATCGACTCTGCTGCCCGGGTTCATCGACAGCTATGCGAGATTGCCGGGTGGCGCTGCGGCGCGGATCGGCGCCGAATTCCTTGCTTACGGCGTCACCACCGTGGTCTCCGGAGACCGGCCGGATCTCGATCCGCTTCTGTGGGAATCCGCGGACTTCCCGGGACCCCGTTTGCTTCGCGCTGCAACGGCGACTGAGAGCCCGCGACCTACTCCTGTTGTGCTGGCTACCGTCCCGGCAACCGGCAACAGCAACGCGACGGCCCTGCGCGCCTGGCAATCAATGGGCGTGCCGGTGCTGGCGGAAAGCTGGAGCACAGGCTTGGGCCTTGGTGCCGATTTGCTGATGGGTGCAGATTCTTTGCCGACGTCGCCCCGCGGCGTGCAGTACCAGGACATCCGGCTTGCCATGGGCTACGGGCCTGTATCGCTGCTCTCGGGAATGGCCAACGCCGGAACCCCGGGACTCCCGGACTTGCTCGATTCCCGACAGGCTACGCAGTTCGGAACACGCGGACTGGCCTTGCGCCGTTACACTCGGAGTCCGGAAACGCTCAGTGGGCATATGGCGGTGGTCCTCGGCAGCAAACCGAGCGGCCTGCCGACGGGACTGGCTTTGCATGCGGAATTCCGGGCGTTACAGGCGGCCGGGCTTGGGAACGATCAAATACTTAAGTCCGCGGGCGTTAACGCTGCCACTGCTTTGCGCGTCGGAGGGCAGATCGGTGTCATCGCTCCCGGGGCCCTTGCCGACCTGGTACTCGTGTCGGGCGACCCGCTGCAGCGCGTCGCCGATGCCCTGAATATCGTGGCGGTGGTGCGCAATGGTCGCTTCTACAGCCTCGGCGGCTTGCTGGAACGGGCCGAAGCCGGGTCAGACGTCGAATAATTTGACAGATGCTTCGGATTTGCGCCGCAGCGCCTGCGCACGGGCTAATTGAACATAAGTCAAACACTGTATTTGCCGGAAGTCTGGCTGCCAGGATTTTCCGGCTGCAAAAAATAGTTACTCTTTTCAATAACTTATAAGTTGCTGTTTTTCAAACAAAAAATGTGCAGTGCAGCATCTTGTCGACTTTTTTTACAAGATGCTGCCCGCTGTTAATCCAGTTTTTTGGCCGACTTCGTAAGCTACTGAAAATTAGCGCATTAACACCGTGTGGCATAGCTCTTGCTTTGTATACCCTGCCCAAGCGAAGTGTAACTGGAACCGGAAACCGGAAAATCGATACAAACAGGATTTAGACGCCAGAAGAACAATAATAAAAACAATAAGAAGATCCAGATCCAATAACAATAATATGTCTGTATCTGGTAGCCGACTAATCAGTTACCTCTTTTGCAAAAAAGAGAAATTAGCCCCGCCGTCAAACGCGGGGCTTTTTATTGACGGAGGTTTTCCAGCCCAATTGCATTTTCGAGCGACAGCACTTCGGCGCTGTGTCATTGTCTACAGCGGGCATTCGGCAAATCGCGGAGGAAGACCCGCTATGACAGACAAGAACAGAAAGCGACAAGTCCTGCTGGCCGCATGCATCCCGCTCCTGATTGCCGCCTGTGGACCGCGCGAAGCCGACAATCAACCTGCAGCAATGTCCGATGGCGCCGCCATGTCCGTTTCAGCGGACGAGTCGCTGTATTCGCAGGCCGTGAACAACAGCGCTCGCAGCGAAAACGACCGGCAGAGGGATCCGCTGCGCAAACCGGGCGAGGTGATGCAGTTCTTCGGAATCGAGCCCGGCACCCGGGTTCTCGACATGTTCTCGGGTGGTGGCTACTACTCAGAGTTACTATCCTACGTGGTAGGCCAGTCCGGAAGCGTTGTCGCGCATACAAATACCGCCTATACGAATTTTGTTGGCGATGAAGCCACCAATCGATACGCCAATGGCCGCCTGCCGAACGTCGAAATTCTGCAGGCCGAGAATAACGAATTGCTGTTGCCGGCAGACGAATTCGACACCGTATTGCTGGTCCTGACCTATCACGACATTTATTACATCGATCCGGAAAACGGCTGGCCGAAGATCGATGGACCCGCTCTCCTGGCAGAACTCTACAAGGGCATGAAATCCGGGGCCGTGCTGGGTGTGGTTGATCACGTTGCTCTGCCAGGCGCGCCGCAGGAAGCCGGCAACACCTTGCACCGGATAGATCCGGCGCTGGCCCGGGCCGAGATCGAGGAGGCAGGATTTGTATTCGAAGACGAAGCGGAAATGCTGCGGAATCCGGACGATGACCATGCAAAGCCTATGGGAGACCCGAGCATTCGCGGCAAGACGGACCGATTCGTGATGCGATTTCGAAAGCCCGGCTGACACGAAAAATTGCATTGTCATCAAACCCGCCGCGGAGTGCTCAGATTGATTCGTGTAAAAAATTGCTTGCCGCTGATTCTTTTCGCTTGTTGCCTGGTCGGCTGTGGCGACAGGAACGAAGCCGACTACACGGAGCAAGACGTCGCTACCTTGCAGGACGCCATGCATCGTGGCGAGCTAAGTGCTTATGACCTCGTTAACCACTATCTCCAGCGTATTGATGCGCTGGATCGAAACGGCCCGAGACTGAACTCCATTATCGAATTGAATCCGGATGCGCTTCGAATCGCGTCGGAACTCGACCGCGAGCGCCAAGTATCGGGGCCCCGCGGCCCGCTTCACGGTATTCCGCTAGTGCTGAAGGCAAATATCGACACGGCGGACCGTATGGCAACGACCGCCGGCTCGCTTGCACTGGCAGATCACAGTCCACCCGACGACGCTTTCCTGGTCGCGCGCCTGATAGAAGCCGGAGCCATCATTCTCGGCAAAGCCAATCTCAGCGAGTGGGCGAATTTCCGTTCGTCGAATTCCTCGAGCGGCTGGAGCAGTATCGGCGGCCAGACGCGCAATCCTTATGACACGGCCCGCTCGCCCTGCGGATCGTCCAGTGGTTCCGCCGTGGCGGTCAGTGCAAATCTTGCGGTCCTTGCAGTCGGAACCGAGACCGACGGTTCGATCATTTGCCCAGCAGGTATCAACGGCATCGTCGGCATCAAGCCGACGCTTGGGCTGGTCAGCAGAGACGGCATCATTCCCATCGCACACAGCCAGGATACGGCCGGTCCCATGGCCAGAAGCGTGCGTGACGCCGCAATATTGCTCAACGTCCTTGCCGCGGCAGACCCGCGGGATCCCGCCAGTGGAGATCGACCGACAACTACGCCCGATTACACGGCGCATCTCAGTGCCGACGCGCTGCGTGACAAGCGCATTGGCGTTTTGCGCAGCCACTCCGGTGCCGGCAAGGATGCACGTATCGAACGGCTGATCAACGAGAGCATCGACTTGCTGAAGGGCGGCGGTGCAGAAATCATCGATCCGATCGAAATCGACACGCAGGGAGCGGGCGACGCCGAGTACGAAGTGCTGCTGTTCGAATTCAAGGCGGATCTCAATGATTATCTCGAGGGCTCTGGTGCGAAATTGCGATCTCTTGCCGACATAATCGAATTTAATAACGCGAATGCTGACCGGGTCATGCCTATCTTCGGTCAGGAAATATTTCACGAATCCCAGAGCAAGGGTACTCTGGACGATCCTGCCTACCTGGCGGCGCTGGCCGAGAGCAAGAGCATCATGCGTAATGGCATCGATGCGACCATGGATGAGCACGATCTCGATGCCCTGATCGCGCCGTCCAACGGCCCGGCGTGGATGATCGACCATGTCAACGGCGACAATTTCAGTATCGGCAGCTCTTCGTTTGCGGCGATTTCAGGCTACGCATCCGTTTCCGTTCCTGCTGGATTTATCTCAGGGCTGCCCGTTGGCATGTCCTTCATAGGCGGAGCGTTTTCGGAGAAGCAGTTGATTGAAATTGCCTATGCCTTCGAGCAGGCGAGCCAGGCACGGCGCCCGCCATCGCTGGAGGGCACTGAGAGCCGAGCGGGCAATTTGCGACCTGATCGATAGAGCCTTCGGCCGGCGCCGTGTCTAATCCCATGGGTCGCCGTCATATTGCTGTCGCATGTTCAAAGCCATTCGCATTGCCATCCTGCTGTTTGTTCTCTTTGTCGTTTCGGTCAGCACCTGGCTGACGCAGGCACGAAGTACCGACTGGAACAACACACTGTGGGTCACGGTCTACCCGATCAATGCTGACGGAAGCGATCAAAGCGCCGACTACATCAGCGACCTGAAAGAGTCGGATTTCTCCAGCATCGAGGAATTTCTGGCGAGAGAAATTCGCAAGTACGGTCATGAGCTCGACCGTCCCCTGCGTATGGCATTGGGTCGTGAGGTCCGCGAACAGCCGCCGGCGCTCGAGGAGAAGGCGAGCGTACCGCAGATAATGCTTTGGAGCCTCAGAATGCGCTGGTGGGCGGGCAGCGTGACGTCAGACCAGGACGGTCCGCCGCCGGACGTTCGCGTATTCGTTCGGTATCACTCGCCGCGTGCTGAATTCAAGCTCGAAAATTCTGTCGGGCTGCAAAAGGGCATGGTCGGCATAGTCAATGCGTTCGCCGACCGCAGGCACGCAGGCATCAACAACGTGGTCATCGCACACGAATTTCTGCACACGCTGGGCGCCACAGACAAGTACGATCCGGCAAGCGGCATGCCCGACTTTCCACACGGATTCGCCGAGCCCGAGAGGAATCCACGTTACCCGCAACGGCTCGCCGAGATCATGGGAGGCCGGATAGCCGAATCCGAGCTTGATGCGATGGTACCGAAGAGCCTGAAGTACGTGATCATAGGCAGGCAGACTGCCAACGAGATCAAGCTACTCAAAGAATAGCTCCCGGTTTCGCCTTGCCACGTCGCCATCGGCAGTGTGCAGCTGGTAGGCTTCGCAAATGGTCGAGAGGTCCGGAATTTCACTTCGTTGCGCCAGCCTCACAGTCAGCGTGCCCGGACGCTTGCTGGTGAGCGACCTCTCGTTCGAATTGCGAAGCGGAGAGTTTCTCGCAGTCCTTGGTCAAAACGGCTGCGGCAAGACACTAACCTTGCAAACACTGTCAGGACTGCGCGCGCCGGTCAGTGGTTCGGTGTCGCTGCACGGCATGTCGGTCGCTGCCGCACATCGAAAAATCCTGGCCCGGCAGCTCGCGTTGCTGCCGCAACATACCGAAGACATCTTCCCGTCAACAGTGATGGAAACGGTAATGATCGGTCGGCATCCGCATATCGGGCGATTTCGCTGGGAATCGGAGCTCGATCGACAGTGCGCACGGAACGCATTGCATGCCGTCGACCTCGGGGAGCTTGCCGACCGGGACCTTGCAACCTTGTCCGGTGGCGAACGGCGCCGTGTGGCCATCGCGCAGATTCTCGCGCAGGACCCGGACGTGTTCTTGCTTGACGAGCCAAGCAATCATCTGGATCCACAACATCAGCTTGATGTACTCCGACTTTTTCGCAAGTTGTCACAATCCGGAAAATCCGTCGTTGCAAGCCTGCACGACGTCAACCTCGCGGCGCGATTTGCGGATAGCTGCCTCCTTCTGCATGGCGACGGCAGGTGGCAGCTCGGGGACACTCAATCAATTTTGAGTTCGGCCAGCCTCAGCGATCTTTACGCTACGCCGGTCGAGTCCGTTCTGTGGCGTGACCGGCAATTGTTTGTCGCAGCCGGCGGCGGCGACGAGTCGTTCAGGTAACGAATCCGCGGAGTTTTTCCAGGTAAGAAGGATGCAGAATTGCATTTGCGGCCAGCACGGACCGGGTCGCGAGATTTGCGCGTTCGCCGTTCAGGTTCGTGAAAATTCCACCGGCTTCTTCGACGATCACAGAGAGCGCCGCAATATCAAGGATATTGACGTCGGATTCGATGACCACATCGATCTTTCCGGACGCAAGCAGGTGATAGTGATAGAAATCGCCATAACCGCGGATTCGATCCGCGTCGGCCACAATCCCGGCCAGCGCATTCCAGCCATCGCTTTGCGCAAGCGACTTCAGATTGCCGGTTGATACCGCAGCGCGTTGCGCATTATCGATAGTGCTAACAGCGAGTTTCGATCCGTTAAGCCAGGCACCGTGCCCACGCTCCGCCCATGCCAACTCTTCGAACATCGTGCCGCAGGATACGCCGAGCAGCAACTCTCCCGCTTTCATCAGGGCAATCTGGGTCGAGAAAAACGGATAGCGCCTGACGAAACCCTTGGTACCGTCGATCGGGTCCACCAACCACAGGTATTCAGCATGCTCCCGGGTTCGCCCTGTTTCCTCTCCGTAGAATCCGTGCTGCGGAAACGCGTCGAGGATAATGCGACGAATCTCCTGCTCGCATTCGACATCCGCTTGTGTCACGGGCGTCCTGTCGTGCTTGATACTGACCGAGAAATTTCCGTTGAAATAGCGTCGACTGATGACGGCCGCGGCCAGCGCGGCCTCGATGGCGATCTCGAGTTCTCTTGATCTCGCTGGTTCTGCTGATCTCAATGCATTGGCTCCGCGTCGTATACCGGCGCCTGACTATGACCGTATTACACTTGCGGACACAAGTCGCCGCGATAGTTCGAGCCTGGCCGAGCAAGCCAAGTAACCGCCTGCTGGACAGGTGATGCGGTGGCACGGCACAGTAGCGGCCGTTTCGACTGTTTTCGAGGAAAGGGGTTTTTTACATGGGCAACCGGCTCAGCAAAATCTACACGCGTACCGGTGACGACGGTACCACCGGCCTGGGAGACGGGACCCGTGTGGCAAAGGACAACCTGCGAGTCGAGGCCTACGGCACCGTTGATGAGGCAAACAGCGCGATCGGCATGGTGCTGGCCGTTGCCGGCATCGCAGAGCCAATCCGCCGTTGCCTTACGGAGGTTCAGCACGACCTTTTCGAACTCGGTGGAGAATTGTGCATTCCGGGCTATGAAGCGGTCCCGCAGGATTTTATCGACCGTCTGGAGAGTGAACTCGATTCGTTTAACGCGGATTTGCCGGCCCTGAAGGACTTCATCCTTCCGGGTGGCGGCGCCGCTGCATCGGCCTGTCATCTCGCGCGCACGATCGTGCGCCGGGCGGAACGGCGCTGCAGCACATTGAAGAGAGAGGAACCGGTACGCGACGAGCTTATTCGTTATCTCAACCGGCTGTCGGATCTGTTGTTTGTAATCGCGCGTTGCCTGGCTCGCGCCGAATCCGGTAAGGAAGTGTTGTGGGATCGCCAGCGTGCCAAATAACGATGACCTGACGCAATCGTCAACCCAGTGATTTGACCATGAGTGCGGCGCTGTCCGGACAGAGCTTGCTGAACTCCGGCGTCGCGCGGATCGCGGACGGCGCCTTGGCGCGCGATACGACTCGATAACCTCGCGTCGCGAAAAACGCGTCGGCGTCGATCGTCAGCAGCCACAACTCGGTCACGCCAAGTTCGTTCGCCCGGCCCTCGAGTTGCCGCAACAGTCGTGTGCCGAGACCGGACGTCCTGGTCGAAGAATCCACGACCAACGAACGCAACAGGCCAATGCTGGCAAATCGCTGCAGCGCAACGGCGCCGACGAGTGCCTTGTCCGGTGATGAGTTGCTACTGGCAACCAGAAAATGCCGCATCGACCCGCTATCCAGGTCCGCGACTGGCAGTCCAGCGCAGGTCAGCAGATTCCTTGTTTGCGGCCAGTCCTGTTCGGTGCCCGCGCGTATTTCGATGTCGAGTTCGCTCGTCATGCGGCGTCTGAATATTGATCGCGGCGTTGCCGGGCGGACTCGAGTGCGTCGCAGATAGCGTCTGCGGCCTGCAATAAGCGTAGCGTCGGACGGCCCAGTTCCGAAGCTGGCAGCAGGAAGTGATTACCGAAGCGATTCGCGGCGAGCTGCGGCCAGCGGCGCCACTCATCGAAAATATCGGGCTGACCGGTGTCCCCGGCGAGCAACGCCTCCGGATCCCGTTCGATGACAGCCTCTACCGCAATCATCGGTGCGAGATCTTCCAGGTCCGAGAAGATGTTATGGCCTCCGCAAACAGATATCAGCTCACTGATGTAATGATCGGAATTCACGGTATACAGTGGCCGCATCGATACCTGGTAAAAAACCCGGATCGGCTCTGCCGCCGCAAAGCGCGCTTTGCGTGAGGCGATCTCACTCAGAAAATCTTCCGCCAGCACGCGCGCGTACCCGGCTCTGCCGGTCAGGCTGCCGATTTGCCCGATCGCGCCTGCCACATCCGCCAGGCTTGTCGATCGCACCACTTCGACACGAAAACCGGCCATGCGCAGCTGGTCAATGACGTGCGCCGGTGTGCCGCTCTCCCAGGCCAGTAACAGGTTGGGCCGCAACAGGGCGAGTTTTTCACGGTCCGTGATGAACGCGTCACTGACGACCGGCAGACCGAGCGCCGCCTCCGGGTAGTCGGTAAACGAGCTGACGCCGACCAGCAGATCACCCGCCCCGACAGCAAACACGAGTTCTGCTAGGTGTGGTGCCAGCGTGACGATGCGAAGCTCCGTCGTCTCGCCTGGCACTTTCGCAGCATCCTCGACGGGAGTCCTGTCGCAGGCAGCCAGGACAATCAGAATCGCCGCAATAGCTGCGGCCGGTTTCACAGGAAAAAGCCGTACAGAGTCATTGCAGCAATAACAGCTGCCCAGATAATCAGCAGGCGGAACAACATTTCCTTGACCGCGCCTGCGCCACGGATCGCCCGCTCGACATCCGACTCATCGTCGCCGCGCTGCAGCGCCAATGCACCGGAACCGACCCGCGCCAGCAGCAACTCGCTTTGCTCACTGTGCGTGAGCGACGCCTGGCTCGCCACGTTTCGCCACGCGCCGAGCGCGCTTTCGAAGCTGCCGGCCATTGCAAAACCTATTGCCGTCAGTCGTGCCGGCAGCCAGGCCAGCCAACCGTGCAACAAACGTGCGGCGTCCGAGGCGCGATTCGACCTGCTCTCGCCTGCCCGTCGCGACTCGCCGAAAACTGCACGTCGGCGCATCAGGTCGGTAACGCGATAGGACCAGGCCCCGAATGGTCCGAGCAGCACGAACCAGAAGATAACGGCGAATACGCGATTGTTTGCCTGTACGCAAGCCGCCTCTTCGACCAGTCGGATTCGCTCGTCGCTGTCCTGAGGCGGGTCTTTTTCGGTCAGCGCACGGGTCGAGCGGCTGATCTCGTCGGCATCTCCCGATTGCAGTGCATTGCAGTATTCGTCGATTTCCTCGCCGATGTCTTTCGGGCCCAGCGAGAAAAACAAAACCAGAATGGCGAGTACCATATACGGGTAGCCACTGAGTTTGTCGCCTGCGATAAAGATAACCAGGAACACCGGCAATACCAGGATTGCAGCCAGCAACACGACAGGGATCAGCGCCGGCAGACTGCCAAACCTGCCAACCTGGCGAAATCCCGCATCAATCAGATGGTCGAGCCAGCGCAGCTCACGCAAATGAAACAACTGGGTAGCCAGTCGCTCGATGAGCAGTCCGATAAGCAGTGCGATCAGTTTCATGTTTCTCTTTCGTGGCAAGCCCGACGCATCACGGCATCAACCCATCATACAAGCGTGGCCAGTCGAAAACAGGACCCGGATCAGTCTTTCGTCCGGGAGATACGTCACAGTGACCGGCTACCGTACGAATTGATATCGTCGGGTAAGCTTTGCAAATTGCACTGATCACAGCTGCCAGTTGCTCGTATTGCGGATCTGTGTAGGGATCCTGATCTGTTCCTTCGAGCTCGATTCCCAGCGAGAAATCATTGCAGCGCCTACGCCCGCGGAATCGGGACTCGCCGGCGTGCCAGGCGCGACGGTTGAAAGGCACGAATTGCACGACTGAGCCGTCGCGGCGGATCAGCAGGTGCGACGACACCTCCGTTCCGCGGATTTCCTGAAAGTAGGGATGTGCATCCCAATCCAGTCGGTTCGTGAAAAGTTGCTCGATCTCGGGGCCACCGAATTCCCCCGGTGGCAGGCTGATCCCGTGGACGACGATCAACTCCGGCTGACACCCCTCCGGCCTGTCGTCCTGATTCGGCGACGGGCACTGCACAGAGGGAGCGAGGATCCCCGTGGACGGGTCCACCCGGTAGCAGAGATCCTGGTCGCTGTTCATGTTCGGCATCCTGGCATCGCCAAATCGGGCCGGGGCAATTTTGACACAGCCAATGCCGGAAATGCCTAATGTCGGCATGTCCATGACCCGACTGTACGTACCCGAATGTGCCAAAGCCGGCGAAGAACTGTGGCTCGAGGGTGAACGAGCGCACTATCTGAGTCGTGTCCTGCGTATTCGTAGCGGCGACAGTCTGGTGGTCTTTGACGGTACCGGAGGTGAGTACGAAACCACAGTCGGCGCAATAAGCCGGCAACGGGTGCAGTTACTGCCCGGCGAGTTTTCTCCGCGCGATATCGAATCACCGCTGGCAATCCGGCTCATTCAAGGCATTTCGCGCGGCGATCGGATGGATATTGTCGTGCAGAAGGCAACCGAATTGGGCGTGTGGAGAATTTCGCCGGTCTTCACCGAATTTTCCATCGTGCGGCTCGATCCGGATCGGCAGGAAAAAAAGATCTATCACTGGCAACGTATTGCACAGAGCGCTTGCGAGCAGTGCGGACGAAACGTGGTTCCGCAAATCGACAGTCCGCAACCCCTGTCTGCGTTGCTCGAGGCACCACCAGTCGGGACTTGCATAGCGCTCGTTCCCGGCGGTGCGTCAGGGCTTGCCGATTTGCCGCGCGTCGAAGCTCCGCTGACGCTCCTGATCGGCCCGGAGGGAGGCTTGAGCGAAATGGAATGTGCTCGGGCCATCGAGCAGGGTTTCCGGACGCTGTCCCTGGGACCGCGAATTCTGCGCACGGAAACGGCAGCACTGGCCGCACTTACGGTGTTACAGGTGCGCTTCGGTGATCTTTCGGGCTAGTACCGTACCGGCGAGGTCACGCCTGCAACGTTTCCTCGGCGATCATCAATTCGATTTTTTCGAGGTCGGGGATAAGGGGATACTCGTTGATCATTTTGACTTTGCAGAGGATTGGGGCGCTATCAGCCCAGCCGTCCGCTGAATCGAGGCGCAGCACCTGCCGGTTGACCCGAACCAGCTGCGGAAATCCCTGCGTAAGGACGCCGAAGTAGCCGATCTTCAGCCTTCCGCTGGTCGAATAGAAAACGACGATGCGGGTTCTGCCGGTCGGCGCGGGTATGTCCTTGCCGATCATGCCTTCGAATGACACAACCGGCAGCGCGCGGCCGTTCCAGTTGACCGAGCCCACCATCCAGTTCTCGCCGCCCTGCGAAACATCCGCCTTGCCGAAACGCACGACCTCGGCAACACAAGCTCGCGGCACGATCAGGCGATCTTCCGCCAGCGGCACCAACAAGCTGTAAAGCTCTTCCGATTCGTCGCTCATGCCAGCTGGATACCCCGTTCCTCGAGCAGACGCCGAATGGATTCCAGAAGCCGCGAGTCCTGGTACGGTTTGCCGAGATAATCATTGACGCCGATTTCGATTGCCCTTGCCCTGTGCTTGTCGCCGCTTCGCGAGGTAATCATGATGATCGGCACGTCTGCGACGCGCTCGTCATTGCGGACATGCTTGGCAAATTCGTAGCCATCCATGCGCGGCATTTCGATGTCGAGCAAAATAATATCGGGTTTGCTTTCGGACAATACGCTGATGGCGTCCAGCCCGTCCTTCGCCGTGGCAACGCGCATGCCGTTGCGCTGCAGGAATCGCTCCATGACACGCCTCACGGTAATCGAATCGTCGACGACCAGCGCAAGGGGTCGTTGGTCCGATGGTGTGGGTGCTGCCTTCTTCAGCTCGACTACCGGCGCACCCTGTCGCACCAGCGCATTGATATCGAGAATCAGGACGATCCTGCCGTCGCCCAGAATGGTTGCGCCTGAAATACCGCGCACACTCGATAGCTGCGGACCCAGAGACTTCACGACGATTTCCTGGCTGGCAATCATCTCGTCGGTCAGCAATGCTGCCGAATGGTCTCCAGCACGCACCAGAATGACCGGCACGAAGGTGTCGTCTTCCGGCAGCTTTGCCGACTGTCCACCGAGATACATGCCGAGATGGCGGAAGCGGTAGGTCTGCTCGCCATACTCATAGCTCGGCTCGCTGTGACTTAACATTCGCTCGAGCTCAGCCCTCGAAATTCTTGCAACGCCCTCGACCGTTGGCAGTGGCAGTGCGTAAACCTCGTCGCCGGTTCGAACGATAAGTGCCTGCGTTATGGCCAGCGTAAACGGCAATCGAATGGTGAAATTGGTTCCCTGGCCGGTTACTGACGAGATTTGCAGCGAGCCACCCAGTTTCTTGATCTCATTCGCAACGACGTCCATGCCGACGCCGCGGCCGGCGGTCTGCGTGACGCTGCTCGCCGTGCTGAAGCCCGGCGTCAGGATAAGCTGCATGATCTCTTCGTCGGAGACTTTGCTGTCCGGCTTCAACAGGCCTTTTTCAAATGCCTTGCGGCGAATAGCGGCGACATTCAGTCCGCTGCCGTCGTCCGCGACGTCGATCACCATCTCGGCGCCTTCCCGATGCAGACGAATCGTGATGCGGCCGGTAGCCGGCTTGCCGGCGGCCTGCCGGGCATCCGGCTTTTCGATGCCATGGGCGACGGCATTTCGCATCATGTGCTCGAACGGTGGCAGCATCTTGTCCAGCACCTGGCGGTCCAGCTCGCCGGAGGCACCCTCGACAGCCAGTTCGGCACGTTTGCCTGATTCAACGGCTGCCTGTCGCACGAGCCGCGTCAGCCGCGGCACATGTCGTTGAAACGGGACCATGCGGGTGCGCATCAGGCCGTCTTGCAGCTCGGCCGTAACACGCTGCTGCTGCACCAGCAGGGTTTCCGCCTCGGAAATCTGTGCCCGCAACAGGTCCTTGAGGCTGTTCAGGTCATTTGCCGATTCTGCCAGTGCGCGCGACAACTGCTGGATGTTCGAGTATCGATCGAGTTCCAGAGGATCAAAATCCTGTGCCACCAGCGTTTCCTGATGACCATGCATGATCTGCGCTTCGGTTTCGATCTCCAGCTTGCGCAGCTGGTCGCGCAGGCGCGCGACGGTCTGTTCAAGCTCTTCAACATGAAATTCGATCGTCTTGACCTGCTGACTCAGGCGCGAGTGGTAAATGCTGATTTCGCCCGCGGCGTTCAGCAAGTCTTCCAGCAACTCGGCATCGATGCGCGCGAATTCCTGCCGTGCTTCTCCGCCTCTTGACGGCAATGGCCTGACTTCCGCAAGCGCTGCCGGTTCTATTGATTCCTGAAGTGGCGTAGTCGACGGCACCGGGCGGGGTGGCGGCTTTTCGGCTCGAGCGGGCTTTTCCGCTTCGACAGGCGGCGGCGGTTCCGGCGCCTTTGCCGGTTCAACATGCGGCGGCTCGGGTTCCGGCGCAGCCTGCTGGCGCGCAGCGATCTCCTGCACCTCGGCGTTCAGCGGTGAATCAACGATGACCATGCTGACGGTATCTTCCGGCTCGATCGAAAATTCGACGGAAACGGAATCGCCTGTGTCGAGATCCTCTTCCTCAGCGGCCGGTGTTTCGACAGGGGCAGCGGGAATCTCGCCCGAATTGATACGGCGAATTCGCGACTCGAGTTCGGCGGCGGGCGACACTTTCTTTCCCGCAATTACCGTGTCCCGCATTCGATGCAGCTCATCGATGCTTTGCTGAAGTATTTCATCGGTCTGTGGAGTCGCATCAATCCGGCCATCGTCGATATTGATCAGCAGCGTTTCCAGTTCATGGCTCAGGTTACCCATCGCCGCAATGCCAGACATGCGTGCGCCGCCTTTCAAGGTGTGCAGGTGGCGTTTGAGCTCCTCGACATGTTCTCGCGCTTTCTTGTTTTTGCTCCAGGCAGCCAGTGCCTGGTCCGCGGCTTCCAGAAGCTCGGCCGCCTCCTCGGAGAAAATCGCAGCAATCTCCGCGTCGTATCCTGCCTCGTCGCTGATCTCTTCCTGCACTTCCTCGACGATTGCGTCCTCTGGCTCCGTATCCGCATCGGGCTCAGGTAATGGCTGCACAGAATTAGCAAGATTGTTCAGATGCTCGATTAGCACAGCAAAGTTGCTGCGGCTGCGCTCTGATTGGTTGATGTCGCCGACGATTGTGGCAATTGCTTTGGCACCTGCCTTCAGCGCATCCACACCGGATTGCTGAAAGCCCACCTTATGATCGTAGACGCGCCGAACCAGCCTGTTGAGCGCGCCGGCGACTGCGACACCACGCTCAACATTGGCCATATTTGCGCTGCCATGCAGCGTATGGCAGGCGCGATGCAGTTTGTCTGTCACATGAAACGGCGGCCGGTGTCCTCTGCAAGCCTCGATGTAATCGTGGATGACCTTCAGGTGACCGGCGGTCTCCTTGGAGAATATGTCCAGCAGTACCGGATCCATCTCGAGCGGCGTCGGCTCAGGCGCTTTCGCGACGTCGCTGCGCGGTGCAATCGTCAATATCGCGGCATTCGGGTCGCCATCGGCAAATGCGGCCGCGCGGGCCATAAAGAGACTGACATCCGACAGGGGTTCTGTGCCAACTTCCAGTTGCTCGACGAGCTCTGGAACAACGGCCGCCGCCTGCGAGATGAAGTTCACCATCGGCGGCGTCCGAGCGAGCGTCCGATTGATCAGTTTGTTCAGTAGGTTTTCGATCGCCCAGGAATACTCGCCTATCCGTTCGGCGCCAACCATACGGCCGCTGCCCTTCAGCGTGTGGAATGACCGCCTTACCGTAATCAAAGTTTCCATATCGTCCGGCGCTTCAGCCCATTGCGGCAGGTTGCGCTTGATGGACACGATTTCTTCCTTTGCTTCCTCGATAAAGAGCTCGAGAAGTTCCGGATCGAGGTGCTCCGCATTGCGCGAGACAACCGCCATCGGCATGACCTCGGTCGCCTGCAGCGGAGCGGGCTGAGAAGCCTGCGCAGCCGCAATCTCCTCGCGCGAAGCGCGCATCGTTTGCGCCGCCGGCGGTTCCTCTGTCTTCTCCTTCGTCAGCCGGATTTCCAGGTCGCGAAGGACGGCGAGGCAAGCCTCCGCGTTATCAAGCATGTACCAGGGTTCGCGACGCCCCGCCTTGACCGTCTCCATGTAGTACTCGATGCTGACGATTGCATCCGCGAGCCGATCTGTCTCTTTTTGCGTCAGTCGGCGCGGGCCGCTGCCGCGCAGTGATAACAGCAGCAGGTTGCCGACACGATCGACAACCTCCATTGCGCGGGTCTTGTTCAGCATCAACAGGCCCGCCTTGATGCCACGTATCAATGCGGGGATGCTGTCAAGGCCGTGGGAATCTCCTGGTGACGTGAGACTCTGGCTGAAGGTTTCCTTGATGCGCGCAAGATTGATTATGCTTTCGCGCATTACGGCTTCGGCAACCTGCGTGTAATCCGGATCGGCCGAGTCGACAACCCTGCCGTCCTCTCCAGGCGGCACGGGTTCCTCGGGTGAAATCAGCCGTACCAGCTGTCTGTCGAGTCGATCCTCGACTTTCAGAAGTGTTGAAGCGATTTCCAGAATGGTCTGCTCTTTGGCGACGCCGCCGCGCTGTACGATCGTTTTGAGCGACTCGATTTCCGATTCGATATCGCCGCGTAGCTCCCCGAGACCGAGGACGCCTAGCGTGTCGCTGATTTTTTTCAGCAGATCGAGTTGTGGTACCAGTTCGGACGGTTTGTTCATACCGGTCCGCACATAGATATCCAGCACGTCTTTTACCCGCGCAAGATCTTCCTTGATTGCGGAAGCGACGGTCTGCATGAGCTTGACGCTGGGCGCCGACAGGCTTTCACGGGCATGCTCGACCTGCTCATCGCCTGGCAGCAACTCAGACAGATTGAACGCGGCCCGAATCTCGCTGATACGCTCGCCCGCATTGCTCGACCGAGCTACGTAGTAAAGGAGATTGTTCAGCAGGTCGGTGACAGGGTGCTCGTCGAATGCCGTTTCACCCTTGTCGATCATCAGCTTCATCTGGCGATCGGCCTGGCCCAGCAGCCGCTTCAGCGCAACGGATGTCTCGAGACCGCCGTTCTGCAGAGACTCCAGCACTCCGCCGACCACCCACCAGAGCTGGAACATGTCATCCCGGTTCGCCGCCCGCTGCAGCGCGGCAGCAACGCTGCTCAACGTTTTCAGGTGCCGCGTGGCATCGCCACCTTTTATCCACCCCAGTAGCGCAAGCTGGAACTTCGGTCGTAACTTGGTTGCAACGAAAACCGGATCTTCGCCGCTCGCTTCACGCAGCTTGCTGTCCGGAGCTTTCTTGTTCGGCGACAGGTTGAGCAGCAGCAGAGTACCTTCCGACAGCAGCGGACGGCCCCTTGCCGCTCGAAGGTCATTGAGCATGGGCAGCAACACAAGCGCGATATCGCGACCGCCACCGAGCAATCTTTCGATATAGATCGGAAGCTGGACCATTGCGCGAGTCAGCGCATCCAGCCCGTCTTCCCGGCCCTTGCCGGCACGCAAATTGGCGAGATAACTGCAAACCTCCTGCATTTCCTCGGCGAGAAGCGCAGCGCCGTAGGTCTCGGTCATCTTCAGCGCGCCGGATACCTGGTGCAATAATTGACCGCTGCGTACCAGTGCAGCGGACCCACCGCGGCCGTCCACGCAATCTTCCAGCGCCAGGTGCGCATTGCGAATGCTTTCCATCAGCTCCTGGCTGATGACGGCAAGCGCCGAAGCGGAGGAATCGAATCCTCCGCCGATGTCGCGTCGCTGCTCCTGGATGCCGGTGTCGCTGCTCATTATTCCTTGCCGCAGATTACGGATACGAATGGCCTACTGGGCCTAGCCAATCGCTTTACCTCGTGACTGCGGCTTTTTTGCTTGCGGCGCCGATTGTGGCGGCGGTTTCGAGACCGCTGTCGTCAGCCGGCTCGCTTTCAAAGCCGAATTGGGGAGCGTAAATCCGGCAACAGTCTTGCGCAGCTGCGAGGCCAACTCGGATAGTTTCGAAATGGACGCCGCGGTTGCTGTTGTCGCTTTGCCCGCCTGATCGCTGATCTCCTTGAGCTTGGTCGTTCGCCGCGTTACGTCGGCCGCGGAACTCGCCTGCTGCCTGGCCGAACCTGAAATATTCTGTACCAGGTTTGCGATCTGATTCGACACCTGTTCGATCTCATCGAGCGCCGCTCCTGCGTTCTCCGCCAGCAGCGCACCACCCACGACGTCAGTCGTGCTTCGCTCCATCGAAACCACCGCCTCATTGGTATCAGCCTGAATCGTCCGCACCAGAACTTCTATTTGCTTGGTCGCGTTGGTCGAGCGCTCGGCAAGGCGCTGCACTTCGTCGGCAACCACGGCGAAACCGCGGCCCGCCTCGCCGGCCATCGAAGCCTGGATGGAGGCGTTCAATGCCAGTATATTGGTCTGCTCGGCGATGTCATTGATCAGCTCGACGATGTTGCCGATTTCCTGGGAGCTCTCGCCGAGACGCTTGATGCGTTTCGACGTATCCTGGATTGTCTCGCGAATCGCATTCATACCGTCAATGGTGCGACGTACAGCCGCACCACCCTTGTGCGCCACTTCGACTGAGTGCCTTGCTACATCAGATGAACGTTCGGCGTTCCCTGACACTTCTTCGATCGAGCCCGCCATCGAAACAATAGATCCGGTTGCCGCAGAGATCTCCCTGTTCTGATTTTCCGCCGCCCGCTTCATGTGCAGTGCGGTGCTTTCGGTCTGCTTTGCAGCAGAATCGACCATGATCGCGGTTTCGTTGATCGTGGCAACCAGTTCCCGCAATTTTTCGATCGCGTAATTGATCGAGTCTGCTATTGCACCGGTAATGTCCTCGGTAACCGTGGCCTCTACGGTGAGATCGCCGTCGGCAAGACTGCCCAGTTCGTCCAGCAACCTCAGAATTGCCTGTTGATTGCGCTCGTTTTGTTCCGACTGTTCCCGCGAGGTGCGTTCGAAAACGGTGGATTTGCCATGCAGAATCGCGAGCCCCGCAAGCAGCAACAGTGCAACGCCGATTATGCCAAGCGGCAACATCGGATTTGCGAGCATTCCCCCGGACGCGCTGTCGCCGCCGGAAAATACCGCATCCAGCAACGTGCCTGCCGTCGTGGACAAAGCCTCTGCACTGGAATTGACGCCTTCGATATTCGTCGCCGCCTGAACCGCGCCGTTTACCTGAGCTTCGATATCAGAGAGCTCGCCGACCACCGGCACAAGTGACGCTTCGCGAGTCGCGGCGTCCAGCGCACGGATATCCAGATTGTTCGCAGCTCCGCCCAGCGCATTCGTAACCTGGCGCATCCACGAAATGTCGGTTGCGATGGCAGCGGCAGCGGCCGCCGGATCGGGGCTGGTCATAAGGCCCTTCAATTCCTGATTTACCTTCGCACCCCTTTGCTGGAATTGCTGAATGACGGCCGTACTACCGGCATTGTCGAGAAGCTCGTCGGATGCAATCAACATCTGCAACATGTGCTCGCCCACGAAAGTCTGGGCGGAGATAATCGCTTCGATATCAGCTTGCCGGTCGAGTATAGCTTGTGCGTGCTGATCCAAATCGCGCCAGGCACCGGCCCCACCGGGCAAGCCGCCGATACCCGCATTGTTACGCAGAACGGCAAGCTGCTTCACGGCACCGTCCAGCCTGGACAGCGCTTTTGCATCGCCGCCGATCGCATCCGCAGCGTAGCGCGGAATAGCCTGCGACAACGCCGCAAGCTCTGCGGCACTGCTTCCTGATGCGCTGCCGCGACCGGACTGCAGATACACGATGCCGGCAACTACAATGAGTGACACCGCAAGCATCGACGCGAGCACGGTGAACGCAGAAGTTGATTTACTTTTGTTGGCCATAGCTATGCAACAATTCGATTGATTTTGAGAGAGAGCCGCATTAGTCCGCGGCCGCCTGTAGAAACGTATTGCTTTCGATCAGATCGTACAGGCCGAATATCGGCCAGACTTCCGAACCCCGCTGATAGGCGCCGCCCAGAAATCGGTCGCAACGAATGGCTGTCTCGGGCCATTTGTCGGTGAACTCGTTGTCCATGAAACGGCGAAACCCGAGCACCTCGTCGACGACCAGCCCGGCCGGAATCTCGCGATGATTGACCGAGATAACGCGAGTGACGCGCCTCAGCGATGTCCTGCCGCTGCCGAACATCATTTTCACATCGATGAGCGGCAGCAAGTGCCCGCGCAGGTTCGCGATGCCGAGCACCCAACGTTTTGCGCCCGGCACACGCGTCATTGCATCCGGCAGCATCAGGACTTCGCGAACCTGACTGCGATTTGCCACGAATTGCTCCTGGCCAATGCGAAAGCCGATGCCGACCCACTCGGAGGGAAGCGAACCCGTGCCCTTGCCGGCAACAGCCGCCCGGCTGCGCGCTTCCAATTCCTTCAGCAGGTCGAACGGCTGCTCGACCAGAGCTTTCAGATCTGTTGCGTCACTCATTCAATCGGCCATAACCGCGTTGATCTTGGCGACCAGTTGTTTTTCCGTCACCGGTTTGACCAGGTATTCGACAGCACCTTGCCGCATACCCCAGATCTTGTCCGTCTCCTGATCCTTTGAAGTGATCATGATGACCGGTATCGAAGATGTTTTCGGGTCATGGGTCAGCTTGCGCGTGGCCTGGAATCCGTTCATGCCCGGCATGACGACATCCATCAATATGCAATCTGGCCTGGACGCTTGCGCCTGTCGAATACCCTCTTCGCCACTGTCAGCGACAAGCGTAGTAAAACCGCTCTTTTCCAGCATGTTCTGAAAAAGATGCAATTCGGTCGGTGAATCGTCAATGATGAGGACCACTGCCATGGAATATTCCTAATTGATCTGATTGGAGATTGCGCCAAGCAATTCGTCTTTCGTGAATGGCTTGGTCAGGTATTGTTCCGAGCCCACGATGCGTCCGCGGGCACGGTCGAAAAGTCCGTCCTTGCTCGACAACATGATCACCGGCGTATCCTTGAATACCTTGTTGTGCTTGATCAGCGAACAGGTCTGATAGCCGTCCAGTCGGGGCATCATGATGTCGACGAAGATGAGATCCGGCTGGTGGTCGGCAATTTTCGACAACGCATCGAATCCGTCGATTGCCGTGAATACCTGGCAGCCTTCCTTTGACAGCAAGGTCTCGGCCGTTCGCCGAATGGTCTTGCTATCGTCCACGACAAGAATCTTGAGTCCGTTCAGACTTCGAGATGCGTTATTTGACACCGGAATTCCTCGCCCAAATGCGAATGTTGCGAACCTTGGGGAGTTCGCGCCCCCACTCCGATTTCTTCCGTATGCCCCTGAGGAGTCTCCGGATTTTTATCGGAAGTGCGACTTGTACCATATTGACATAAGTGCCGCCATGACCTGCGCCGCAGGCGGCATTTTCAATCGGAATATGAACTTACGATCAGGGACGGGGGAAAGCTCCGGGCACGCCTGCATCGCCGCGCAGTAAACGGCCCATGCTGCGCATCAATTTACTGATAACTCGCTTGCCACGGTATAGTTGGCCGCGCCGCGAGAGCCACGCACCGCATTATCCCAGCAGCTGAGCAGGATCACAGCAATGCCCGCAAAGAAACCGACGATTGGCGTCGTCATGGACCCTATACAGAATATCAACGTCAAAAAGGACAGCACCTTCGCCATGCTGCTCGAAGCCGCGCGGCGCGGTGCCATTATTCACTACATGCTGCAGGGCGACCTTCGACTGCTTGGCGGGGAGGCGCTGGCCAGATCAAGGTCGCTCAGGGTTCAGGACGATCCGGCGAACTGGTTTGAACTCGGCAGCGAAACGGACATCCTGCTCGCAGACCTGGACGTAATCCTGATGCGCAAGGACCCGCCGTTTGACATGGAATACATCTATTCCAGCTATATCCTCGAGCGGGCCGAGCTGGCGGGCTCGCTGGTGCTGAACCGGCCACAAAGCCTTCGCGACATGAACGAAAAGGCCTATACCGCCTGGTTTGCCGACTGCGCCCCCCTGACCCTCGTGACCCGTTCGATGGCAGGAATGAAGCAGTTTCTGAAGGAACATGGACGCATCGTCGTCAAACCGCTGGATGGCATGGGTGGAAAATCCATTTTTGTCGTCGCGACCGGTGACAACAATGCCAACGTGATTTTTGAAACTCTGACGGACAACGGGCGGCGCTTTGCCATGGCCCAGGTTTACATTCCGGAAATTCGCAATGGCGACAAGCGCATTCTGCTGGTTGATGGCGAACCTGTGCCGTATGCGCTGGCCCGAATTCCGTCGGCCGATGACAACCGCGGCAATCTCGTCATGGGGGCTGTCGGTGAAGGCCGCGAACTCACCGAGCAGGATCGCCGGATTTGCGCCAGGGTCGGGCCGGTATTGAAGGAACGCGGCGTGATCTTTGCGGGACTCGATGTCATCGGCGATTTCCTGACGGAAATCAACGTAACCAGCCCTACCGGTATCCGCGAACTCGACCGGCAATTCGGGCTGAACATCGCCGGCACCCTGTTCGACGCGATCGAAAAGCGGCTGTCGGTTTGAATGCCGGGTCTTGCGCCTCGCCGCCACGACGGCGCCTCCGGTGACCTGTGTCTCATCGTCAGGCGGTGCATCAGGGTAAACTTAACCACTGGCGATCTTTCCAGGGTCACGGGCGTCGGTCGATTTCATGGTGCCTTCGCAGGATCGATCACGAAAGACCGCTTAAGGACTTGATTAGAGTCAGGATTTTCGTGTGATAATGCACGCGCTCCGGCGCAACTTCTGGAATAGGCTGATTTGGCAACGAATAGCGACGATCTCGGGCTGAACCTCGGGCTGCTGGGACTCCAGTCGCTGCCCGCGCCCGATCGCCTGCCACCGATGCTTTTCCTGGCAGCCCTGATCCACGGCATCCTGATAATCGGCGTGACATTCAATGCGGCGCTCGGCAATCCTTTCAAGGAAGCCATCTCGCTGGAAGTCACGATCGTGGCGGATCCGGACAAGTCCTATGACGCGCCGGACGAGGCGGCCTACCTGGCACAAGCTAGTCAGAAAGGTGCGGGCAATACCGATGACACCGCCAGACCGGCAGCCCCGCTGCAGAGCAACATGCCCTTTGATAACCCGGGCGAAAACGATGGCAACAGCCTGCTCGATTCAAACACGCACCAGGAAGTCTCCGACCAGCTGCTGACAACGCGTACCCGTCAGCCGCGGAAGGTTGTAGATAATCCCCGCGACGAACCCCGTGCGGAGCGCAGCACGGCGCTTGCGCTCGAATCCGGAACGGAGACGACCCTGCCGTTGCCACGTGATGACGTAGCGAACCTTCTCATCCGCGATGACAATCCGCGCCAGCTGGTTACCAGCGTCGATACCAAGGAATCCAATGTCGCCGGCTATCTCGACCGCTGGAAACGCAAGATCGAGTCAATCGGCGTCAAGTATTTCCCCGAGAAAGGCATAACGCAAGGCCTGACCGGGAGCCCGACACTCGAGGTCACCATCGATTCCTCCGGCCAGCTGGGAGAAGTGATTGTGCGCAACAGTTCGGGATCGAAAATCCTCGATCAGGCAGCGTTGAATATTTTGCGTCGCGCAGCACCGTTCGAGCCGTTTCCGGAATCGATCCGGGTCGATTTCGACCAATTGCGATTCGCCTACAAGTGGCAATTTGCGGAAATCGGCGCAGAAACTACCGCAAGGGCGAACTAGAATCCGCCCGGCTTGTGCCCCGCCGGGCCAGAGCCGATACTTGGCCCATGGAATTCGAGGGTTCACTCAGCAACCAGCTCCTGATCGCCATGCCCGGCATGCCCGATCCCAATTTCAATAGTACGGTCACGCTGATCTGCGAACACAATGCCGACGGCGCGCTCGGCATCATCATCAATAGGCCGATGAACCTGAAATTGGGCGGCCTGTTCTCGCAGCTCGACGTGAAGGCTACGAACCGCCGAGCTGCGCAGATGCCGGTGATGAGCGGAGGACCCGTGGCCCGTGAGCGAGGTTTCGTGCTGCACGAGCCGGGCGAGGAGTTCGAAAGTTCGATCGGTATCTCGGGCGACGTGCAGCTGACGCTCTCCCGTGACATTCTCGATGCCATTGCCACCGGCCGCGGACCATTGAAATCACTGATTGCACTAGGATATGCGGGCTGGGAGGCGGGCCAGCTGGAATCCGAAATGCTCGATAACACCTGGCTCAGCGTACCGGCCAGCAACGAAGTCATCTTCGATGTACCGTTTGCCGATCGCTGGGTCTTTGCGGCGCGCACACTCGGCATCGACATCAGCCGCGTTTCGCCCCATGCCGGACACGCCTGAACAACGTCCGGAAACCATAATTGCCCTCGACTTCGGACTGCGCCGCATCGGCGTGGCTGTCGGCCAGCAGGTAACGAACTCCGCCAGCGCCGTGGGGGTGGTGGCCAACGGCAACGAGGGGCCCGACTGGCAAGGCCTGCAGCGCATCATCGCCGAATGGCAACCGGCCAGGATAATCGTCGGAATGCCCACGCATGCCGACGGCACGCAGTCGGACACCAGTACGGCGGTAGAGCGATTTATCGGGGAGCTTGGCCGATTCGGCAAGCCAATCGAAACGACTGACGAGAATTACACGTCGCGCGAAGCCGGTGCCCTTCTGAAAGATCAACGAGCTCGCGGCTTGCGCGGCCGGGCGCGTAAAGGGACCCTCGACAGCACTGCCGCAAAGTTGATCGCCGAACGCTGGTTGGCAGGCAATCGACAGTCCAACCGATAAACCATTCGCGACAAAATAAGGGTAAGATGCGCCCGCCATGCCTGTAACCGATCTATTTGAGTCGAAACCACATCACGATCAGCCTTACGGCGACGATGCTAATCTGCAATTGAGCCGATCCGGCGGATTGCGGCACCTGTTGACGTTGCGCGGGCTGAGTCGACAGATGCTGAGTGATTTGCTGGATCTGTCGGCGGAGTTTCTGAGCCCGTTGGGCGATGCCGCCGTCCGTACCGACACGCTGGCTGGCAAGACGGTCGCAAACCTGTTCTTCGAGCCGAGCACGCGGACACGCGCATCATTCGACCTCGCCGCCAAACGCCTCGGTGCAGATGTGCTCAATCTCGACGTCAACACATCGTCGAGAAAGAAAGGCGAGAGCATACTCGACATGATTTACACGCTACAGGCGATGCAGGTCGATGTATTCGTCGTACGCGATGCGAGCGCCGGCGTTCCCGCTTATATCGCCAGGCATGTCAAGGACCATGTGAGCATTCTGAACGCGGGCGAGTCGGATGTTTCTCATCCGACGCAAGGAATTCTCGACTTGCTGACCATCCGCCAGCACAAAAAAAGTTTCGAAAACCTTACCGTCGTTATCGTAGGCGATATCGCACATTCGCGCGTCGCTCGTTCTGCGGCGCAGGGACTCTCGATCATGGGCGTTGGCGAGCTGCGCCTGGTATCACCGAAGTCGCTGGCGCCGAATTCCGACGACTTTCCCCGCGCGCGAATCATGCACAGGCTTGACGAAGGCATTCGCGGCGCCGATGTCGTCATGGCGTTACGCATCCAGCGTGAACGAATCGGCAACCTCGACGGCATTCCGGGTATCGACGAATATTTCGCAAATTACGGAGTCAGTCACGAGCGCATGAAAATGGCTGCTCCGGACGCCATCGTCATGCACCCGGGACCGATGAATCGCGGTATCGAAATCGAGTCGAGCCTGGCCGATAGCCCCTGTTCGGTGATTACGCAACAGGTTACCAATGGCCTAGCCGTACGAATGGCCATCCTGTCTACGGTCTGCCACAACCTGGATACGCGGTGACCGAAACGGCTCCTGCAACAGCCGCGACGACGCAGCGCGGCACACTGTTCGTCGAAGACACGCCGGTTACCGAGCTCAGCGAATTTCCGGGGAACCAGTTTGTCTTGCGCCTTCATGCCCCGAAAATCGCGACACATGCGACGGCAGGTTCTTTCATCCACTTGCGCTGCGACGAGACGATTCCGATGCGTCGACCGCTGTCGATCATGCGAGCCGATGCCGATGAAGGCTGGATCGAAGTGCTGTTCAAGATCGTCGGTGAAGGACTCAGGTCGCTTGCCGGCAAGAAAGCCGGCGACAAGCTGAATTGCATCGGGCCGATCGGCAAGGGATTCGTCGTCCACGGAAAGCGACCGCGAACTGTCCTTATCGGCGGCGGGGTCGGCATACCGCCGATGATCTTCCTCGCAGAACAAATGTTGCGGCAAGGTCATGAACCGCACCCCCTGGTACTGATGGGCTCGGAATTACCCTTTCCGTTCGAGTGCAGTGAATCGCATATGGCCAGCCACTGGCTGGACCAGGAGGCACCCGCATCAATCCGCGACTTGGAAGACCTGGGCATCCTCAATCGCCTGGCAAGCCTGTCTGGCTTTGCTGGCGCCTATCGCGGTTACGTAACCGACCTTGCGAAGCATTTCCTCGGGTCGCTGACGGCGGCAGAACTCGCACAGACCGAGCTCTTTGCCTGCGGGCCTACCGTGATGCTGCAAGCGGTCTCGTCACTGGCGAGGCAGTATGATCTGCCCTGCCAGGTATCGCTGGAGGAGTATATGGCTTGCGCTGTGGGTGGCTGCGCCGGTTGCGCCGTACGCGTCGAGACGCCGAATGGCCCTGCAATGAAACGAGTTTGCGTCGATGGCCCCGTATTCGAGGCAAGCCAGGTCTTCGCTAATCACTAACTACCGAAATTGACTTTGGCCTCAAGGTTAGACCGTGAATCCGCGTGCACCATCGCCTCTTCGAGCGTGATCGTGCCTGCTTTGTAAAGATTGAGCAGCGCGTCGTCGAAATTCTGCACGCCTTTTTCACTGCTATCCTTGAGCGCTTCCTTGACCGCTGAAATGTCGCCCTTGAGGATCAGGTCTTTGATATGCGGCGTATTCAGCATCAACTCGATCGCTGCCACCCGCTTTCCGGTTCGCGCACGGACCAGGCGCTGCGAAATGATCGCCCTCAGGTAATGCGCCAGATCCATGAATATCTGGGAGTGTTGTTCCTGCGGAAACATGTTGATGATTCGATCAAGTGTTTCCGGCGCGTTGTTCGAATGCAATGTTGCCAGCACGAGGTGCCCGGTACCCGCCATATCGATGGCGGACTGCATTGACTCACGGTCGCGAATCTCACCGATCTGGATGACATCCGGCGCTGCACGCATCGCACTGCGCAGAGCGCGCTCATAAGACTTTGTATCGAGCCCTACTTCTCGCTGGTTGACGATGGACTGCTTGTTAGGGTGCAGGAATTCGATCGGATCCTCCACGGTAATAATATGTGACGACGTTTTCTCATTGCGATGATTGATCATCGCAGCCAGGGTGGTCGACTTGCCGTTGCCGCTGGCGCCGACCATCAGCACCAGGCCACGTTTCAGCATGACCAGATCCTTCAACTGCTCCGGCATTCCCAGATCTTCCAGGGTCGGCATTTCAGCCGTGATGTACCGCAGCACCATGGCAACGTTGCCGCGCTGGTGGAATACGTTGACGCGAAAGCGGCCGAGGCCGGGCTCGGAAATCGCAAAGTCGACTTCGAGTTCGCGAGTGAACTGATCGAGCAGGTCCTCGGTCATCAGCTCGATTGCCGCCTGCTTGACCATCTTCGGTGTCATTTCCAGCTTGTTGACCGGCATGATCTTGCCGTCAATCTTGATTTTCGCCGGCGCAAACGGTGCGAAGAAAAGGTCCGAAGCCTTTTTTTCAACCATCAGTTTAAACAGCGGTTTTACATTCATTCCCTGGCCTCACGCATTCCGTCGTCCCGCTCAGAAAGTCCGGGCGGTATCTTCCTCCATGATTCTGAGACTTTCAGACTGATGGTCGGCGAGCGAAGAATCGCGCTTGCTTTCCAGTTTGACTCGCAGCCTCAATTCGTTCTTCGAATCGGCGTTTCGCATCGCTTCCTCGTAGGAAATGTGCCCTTCCTCGTAAAGTGCGAACAGCGCCTGGTCGAACGTTTGCATGCCAAGGCGCGTCGATTTGGCCATGATTTCCTTGATCTGCCCGACCTCTCCTTTGAATATCAGGTCGGCGATCAGCGGCGTATTCAGCATGATTTCCATGGCGGCGATTCGGCCGACACCGCTCTCTCGCGGTATCAGACGTTGCGATACGAATGCCCGTGTATTCAGTGAAACGTCCATCAACAACTGTCCGCGCCGTTCTTCAGGGAAGAAGTTGATGATTCGGTCGAGTGCCTGGTTCGCACTGTTGGCATGCAAGGTTGCCAGGCACAAATGGCCTGTTTCGGCAAATTGGATGCCGTATTCCATGGTTTCACGATCGCGAATCTCGCCGATCAGGATGACGTCCGGCGCCTGGCGCAGCGTGTTCTTCAGTGCAGCATGCCAGGACTCGGTATCGACACCCACCTCGCGTTGCGTGATGACGCATCCCTGGTGCGGATGTACGTACTCGACTGGGTCCTCGATCGAGACGATATGGCCTTTCGAATGCTGATTACGGTGACCGATCATCGCGGCCATCGTCGTCGATTTGCCGGATCCCGTACCGCCCACTACGATTACCAGGCCGCGCTTGTTCATCACCACATCTTTCAGAATCGGCGGCAGGTCGAGATCCTCGAGCGTCGGAATTTCGGTTGTAATGGTCCGAAGTACGGCACCGATCATTCCCTGCTGGATGAAGGCGCTTACGCGGAACCGCCCGATGCCCTGCGGAGCGATCGCGAAATTGCATTCCTTGGTTGCGTCAAATTCCTTGATCTGCTTGTCGTTCATGATGGATCGCACCATCATCGCTGACTGCTCCGCGGTCAGCGGCGAGTCGGTCGCTTTGTGAATGGTGCCATCGACCTTGATTGCGGGCGGAAATCCGCAAGTGATGAAGAGATCGGAACCTTCCTTCTCCACCATCTTTCGCAGCAGATTCTGTGTCAGCCTGACTGCCTGTTCGCGTTCCATTTTCCTCTCACTCCTGTCCTACGTACGGCAAAAATCCTTTTGCCTTTAGAAATTTTCTTTGTTGACCGCGCGGAATCGAGCCTCTTCCTTGTTGATCAGGCCCTTGGTCATCAATTCGTGCAGATTCTGGTCCAGCGTCTGCATACCGGATCCGCTGCCTGTCTGAATGGATGAGTACATCTGCGCAATCTTGCCTTCGCGAATCAGGTTTCGAATCGCTGGTGTACCGATCATGATCTCGTGGGCCGCAATTCGACCGCCACCGATTTTCTTGAGCAGTGTCTGGGAAATGACCGCGCGCAATGACTCGGACAACATGGCCCTAACCATTTCCTTTTCCGCGGCGGGGAATACGTCGACGATTCGGTCGATGGTCTTTGCTGCCGAACTCGTATGCAGAGTGCCAAACACCAGGTGACCTGTTTCGGCGGCGGTCAGCGCCAGCCGGATGGTCTCGAGGTCTCGCAACTCGCCGACCAGGATTACATCCGGATCCTCGCGGAGCGCAGAGCGCAGTGCCTCGTTGAATCCGAGCGTGTCTCGATGCACCTCGCGCTGGTTTATCAGCGACTTCTTGCTCTCGTGCACGAACTCGATCGGGTCCTCGATAGTGAGAATGTGATCCGGCTTGTTGTTGTTGACGTAGTCGACCATCGCGGCGAGCGTCGTGGACTTACCGGAACCCGTTGGCCCGGTAACCAGCACGATGCCACGCGGATGCATCGACACATCCTTGAATATCTTCGGCGCGCCCAGGTCGTCCAGCGAAAGGATTTCCGAAGGAATGGTTCGGAATACGGCGGCCGAGCCACGATTCTGGTTGAATGCATTGACGCGAAAACGCGCCAGCTTCGGAATTTCGAACGAGAAATCGGTTTCCAGGAACTCTTCGTAGTCCTTGCGCTGCTTGTCATTCATGATGTCGTACACCATGCTATTGACGTCTTTGTGGGTCAGCGCCGGCATGTTGATTCGCTTGATGTCGCCATCGACACGAATCATGGGCGGCACACCGGCAGAAAGGTGCAGGTCGGACGCGTTGTTTTTCACTGCAAATGACAACAGCTGGGCAACGTCGACGGCCATAGATTTCCCTCTAGAATTTTGGCGGCCGGACTTACCATAACCCGGCCTGTTGGCTGCCTAGTATAGCCGAGCACTCGGAGCAAAACGTGATTGGAGTCACGGAAAACTTTCGAAAAATCCAAGATTTGCTGGCGCGGGCGGCAGTCGAGGCTGGCCGTTCGCCGGACCAGGTGCGGCTGCTTGCCGCCAGCAAGCGGCAACCTGTTTCGGCCGTACTCGAGGCGGCAAAAGCGGGGCAGCGGGACTTCGGCGAGAACACGGCACAGGAAGGCATCGACAAGATGACTGAGGTCGGTCGGGACGACCTCGTCTGGCACTTCATCGGGCACCTGCAAACCAACAAGACGAGGCTTGTCGCGGAGCATTTCTCCTGGGTGCACACGGTCGATCGCCTGAAGATCGCCGAGCGACTGAGCGATCAACGCCCATCGGACGCAACGCCTCTCAATGTCTGCATTCAGGTCAACATCGACGACGAGCCCAGCAAATCCGGAATCGCGGCGTCCGGATTGCAGCCGCTTGCCGATGCCATTGCCGGACTTCCGCGAATTCGACTTCGCGGCTTGATGTGCCTTCCAGCGATCCGGCAAGGCTTCGACCGGCAACGCGAGCCATTCGCAAGACTACGCGAACTTCTGGATTCGCTGAACGCCACCGGGCTGAATCTTGATACGCTGTCCATGGGAATGAGTGCGGACTTCGCCGCGGCCATTCACGAAGGCGCAACGATCGTGCGCATAGGCACGGCGCTGTTCGGAGAGCGCAGCCGGTGACGCTTGGCCCATCTCCGTATACCGCAAACGAGCAGGGTAACGAACATGATCAAAACCAGAACCGGCATCATCGGCGGCGGCAACATGGCCAGGGCGATCGCGGGAGGGCTGTTGCGCGGTGGCATGCATGCCACCGACCTGCTGGTGTCACATCCGCGGGCGGAACAGTGTGCCGCGCTCCGTAAAGAGCTGCCGGGTGCACTTGTCAGCGACAGTAACCAGACCGTGGCAGCCGCGGCCGAGACGCTGCTTTTCGCCGTGAAACCGCAGATCCTGAAGTTTGTTTGCGAAGACCTCCGTGACGTGGTTCAGCAACAAAAGCCCTTGGTAATTTCGATCGCCGCGGGACCTAGAACCGATGACATCGAATCCTGGCTCGGTGGCCGGCTCAGTGTGGTCCGTGTAATGCCCAACCAGCCCGCCCTGATAGACCAGGGTATATCCGCTTTGTTTGCCAACAACCGGACAGATGCTGCGGGACGCGCTATGGCGGAGAAGATCATGTCTGCCGTTGGCGAAGTCGTGTGGCTGGAAAACGAATCGAAAATGGATGCAGTTACAGCCGTGTCCGGCACCGGCCCGGCCTATTTTTATCTACTCATCGATGTGATGATAGAAACCGCGATAGAATTGGGTATCGATCCTGAGACCGCTCGCACTCTCGCTGTCGAGACCGCGCGGGGAGCGACTGCCCTCGCATCGGCCGGGCATGAGCCGATGTCCAGAATGATAGACCGCGTTCGCTCTCCGGGTGGTACAACGACAGCCGCTTTCGAGTATCTGGAGAAAGCCGATGCTCGTGCTATCTTTGCCCGGGCGATTGTCGCCGCGAGGGATCGTGCCGCAGAACTCGCCAATACGCCGGTCAGGAAATAGAGTTTTCGGGACCCCACAAAAAAATGATCGATGCGCTCATCTTCCTGCTGGATACGTTTGCACAGCTTTATCTATTGATCCTGTTGCTGCGTTTCTGGCTGCCGCTGTTGCGGGCAAATTTCCGTAACGCTGTCGCACAGGGTGTGCTGCGGTTCACGTCGCCTTTGATCGTGCCGCTGCGGCGGTTCATTCCCGCGATAGGCCGTGTGGATACTGCGACCGTGATAGTCGCTTTCGCGATTCAGTTCGCCGTATCGCTGCTGATGTTGCTTCTGGCACGCGGGCCATCCGCATTTGGCGTATTCACATCGCCCACATCGATGCTGTGGCTGGTTGTTGCGGCTTTCGTCAACCTCGCCATGTTGAGCGTCGTGATGTTCATAGTAGCCATTGTCATTCGCGTCATACTCAACCTGCTCGGAAGATATTTCGGACCCCTGTCTGATCTGCTTGTCGACATGACCGAACCGCTGCTGCGCCCGGTCCGGAAAATCATCCCGCCGCTGGGTGTCATCGACCTCTCGGCTTACATCGTCATCGTACTTTTGATTGCGCTGAACATGGCGTTGGCTGACCTTCTGCCGCAGATCCGCTAGGATTCCGAAGCCCGCAAAAGCCAGTATCTATAGGCCGGGCGGCGGCAATGGGCTATAGTGACCGCGTCCGAGAATTTACCGCACCGGGGGGTCGGGTCACATGAATTTCAGCAGAATAATAATCACTCTGTCCTGCCTGTCCATGCTCGCCAGTTGTGGCGGGCCCGGCGAGAATGCAACCGTACCCGAAGCCCAGCCCGCCGGAGCGTCGTCGTCCCAAATAGGAAATCACGTCGTGCATTTCAGCGCCCAATTGACAGACCAGCTGCCGCCCGAAGTGGCCCGCGCCTATAACATACTCCGTAGCAAGAATCGGGCAATGCTGAATGTTTCCATTCTCGAAGCGACCAGCGGCAAGCCCGTTTCCGGCACAGTGACGGTCAAGACCGTCAACCTCACGGGGCAGCTGAAAAACGTCGTCATGCGCAAGATTCAGGAACAGGAAGCCATTTACTATATTGGCGAGACTCCGGTCGCCAATCAGGAAACACTGATCTTCGATATCAGTGTCATACCCGAGGGCGAGACGGAAGCCTCCAGCGTGCGATTTAAACGCCAGTTCTACACAAACTGAGCGAAATGTCGCCCGGATTGCGCAAAAACCCTTAAAAATACGCCTGAAACGCGTTTCCCGGCTTACCAATCCGGAGATCTTGTGATATCGTCGCGCAGGATTTTTCACGGGCCTCGCCCGTTTTTTCTTTTTTCGGGAGTTTATTTTTCATGGCAGCAAGCAAGGCACCAACCAAATCCGAAATCTTCGCAAACATTGCCGAAGACACCGGTCTGACAAAAAAAGACGTCGCCGCCGTATTCGATTCACTGGCAGGCCAGATCAAGAAGAACCTCGGCGGTCGCAACGGTCCGGGATTGTTTGCAATCCCCGGCCTTCTGAAGATGCGCGTCGTGAGGAAGCCGGCGACCAAGGCACGTAAAGGCGTAAACCCCTTTACCGGCCAGGAAATGATGTTCAAAGCCAAGCCAGCCAGCAAGGTTGTCAAGGTTGCGGCGCTCAAGGGCCTGAAGGACATGGTCAAGTAGATCGGAGTTCATCCGTTCGAGGCGCCGGATTCTGTCTTCGATACCGAATCTGTGCAAAAAAAACCGGGCTATCTGCCCGGTTTTTTCTTGCCCGTCGACAGCAACCGCGGCTACCCGGCTGCTTCGATGAACGCCTCGACAGCGCTGCGAAGTCGTACCAGCTTGCCGTGAAAAAAGTGTTCGGTATCTTCGAAAATCTGCAGCTCCGGTCCGGGATCCAGTCGATTAACCCAGTCAACGGTTTCATCGACATCCACTAGTTCATCCTGATCTCCCTGAACAATGAGCCACGGACAATCCGGCTGGGCCTCCATGCCTGCGGCAAGTCGCGAAACCGCCGGCGCGATGCTGACCAGGCCGGCGGTCTCTACCTTCACGGATGCGCGAATTGCGATTGCCGCGCCGAAGGAAAACCCCGCCAGCCAGAGTGGCAATCCGGGTGAGCGCCGGCGCATGAAGTCCACGCATGCGAGTGCATCCTGCAATTCCCCCCTGCCGTCGTCATAGCTGCCCTCGCTGCTCTCTACTCCGCGAAAATTGAAGCGCAGGGCCGGGATCCGGCTGTGAACAAATGCGCGAGCCAGCGTATGCACGATCTTGTTATGCATCGTTCCACCATGCAACGGGTGGGGGTGACATATGACGGCACAGGCTCGCGATGTGTTATCAGCCGGCGTCTCCAGAATTGCCTGCAGGGAACCTGCCGGCCCCGGAACTGCGAGCTTCTCGGAGCCCGGTGGTTTATTCATCGCCGGCCTCCCTGACCTCCCGCTCTGTGCCGAAATACACGATCGTATCGCCGGACCTGAACTCATTCTCAGCGTCGCTCTTGAGGAACTCGACCTCTCCACCCGCCCGCATTACCAGGATCTCCAGCACGTCGGCGGGCCGGTCGGCAACGAAATCCTCGTAACTGTAGGTCTCAGAGATCTTGGTCTTGAAAATCTTCCAGCCGCGGATGTACAAGCGCCAAAGCATGTCGAAATCGTGCTTCGCGTCAAATGCCAGATTGCCGCGGCGAGGTCTCGACAGCGCGCGTGGATCCTCTTCGGCATCGCTGCCCATCGCCAGCTGAAAAACTTTTTTCTGGCCAATCTCAGGCGCCATTGCCGTACATACCAGTGCGTTGTATGCGTCGTTCGACGTGGCGGCAAGAACTGTCTGTACGTGTGCAAGTTCAATCGACTCCTCGGCAAATTCCGACAGTATGTCTCCATAGAAAACCGGAATGCCCGCCAGCCGGGCGGAACGCAGGCTGTGCCACGACGTATCGGCCAGCAATACGTTCACCTCGGCATCGTGCAGCTTTTGCGCGAGCTCGATTGTCCATGGCGAGGCACCGACCACCAGCACGCTGTCGCGGTGCCGGGATGCGAGACCAAGCCGGGCGGCCAGCCAGTTGATACTCAGTCCGTGCGCAAACACGGTGGCGAAAATGATGGCGAACACCAGCGGCAGCAACACTTCTGCGGAATAGCCGGCATCGACCATTCGTGGACCCATCACGCCGGCTGTCGCGGCTGCCACAATGCCGCGGGGTGCGATCCAGCTCAACAACAAGCGCTCGGTGAGCTGCATGCCGGCGCCGATTGTGGCGAGCATGATCGCCGCCGGGCGAGCCAGCAGCATGATGGCGGCGACAAGCGCTACGCCGCGCCAGCCGATAGCGCCCAGCGAGGCCATGTCGAGATCGGCGGTCAGCGAGACGAACACGACGGATACCAGCATGATCGTGATGTATTCCTTAAAGCGCTTCATATCGCCGATACCGGGCAGGTTCATGTTGCCGACCACGATGCCCATGACCGTGACCGCCAACAGGCCGGCTTCCTGCTGAAACCATTCCGACAGCGCATAAACCACAAGCACAAGCCCCAGCAGGACCGGGCTTTTCAGGTATTCCGGCACCATCCCGCGGTGCATGGCCCGGGCGATCAGCCAGCCACCGGCACCGCCAAGCACAATGCCGCAGGCAATCGCGTAGACAAGGCTTTCGGCGACTTCCTGCCATCCCGAGCCGCTGCCCTGCAGAATAAAGAACTGAAATACCAGCACTGCCAGCAGCGCGCCGATCGGATCGTTGACGATGCCTTCCCATTTGAGGTACGAGGCGGTTCGCCGATTCAGCGCCGCCTGCCGCAGAATCGGCATGATCACGGTGGGGCCCGTAACCACCATGATGGCGCCGAATACCAGCGATACCGGCCAGTCCAGACCGCCGATGTAATGGGCACATGTGCTGGAAAAGGCCCAGGCCAGCGGGACACCGAGGTACACCAGTCGCCTGACGCCCTTCGCGGACTCCTTGAGGTCGCGCAGGTGCAGGCTCAACCCACCCTCGAACAGGATGATAGCGACACAAATGCTGACCACCGGTCGCAAGTACTGTCCGAAATCCGCGCTCGGGTCAATGAGCCCCAGGCCCGGCCCTGTCAGCAGGCCAACTGCCGCGAGCAGGACAATTGCAGGCAATTTGAGGCGCCAGGCCAGCCATTGGGCGCCGACGCCCAGCCCGGCGACCGTGACGATGGCATAGACGATGTTGTGTTCGTTCAACTGCTGGTTTCCCCGTGGGCCCGACCGGCCGATTGCGGCGAGCCTGTGTGAAGATATTGCCCGCTGCAAGTTCGATGGCCGGACTTCGGATTCCGCTGCGGCCTTTGCCGAGCTGGCTTGCACGCCTGATATTGCTGTAAAATTATGACCTTATGAGAACCGCTCTTGGCGGTTCAAAATTCTTCTCCAGTCCGGATACACCTGATATGAACGCCGAGATCGAACTCGAAAACAATTATTGCGCGCACAACTATCATCCGTTGCCTGTCGTGTTGACGCGCGGCTCGGGCGCCTGGGTATGGGACATCGAGGGCAAGAAGTACCTGGACATGATGAGCGCCTACTCGGCCGTCAGCCACGGACATTGCCACCCGCGCCTGGTAAACGCGGTGCAAAAACAGGTCGCGCGACTGAACATCGTTTCGCGGGCATTCCATTCGGATACTCTCGGCCCGTTTCTGAAACGCGCATGCGAGCTCACCGGTCAGGAGCGTGCATTGCCAATGAATACTGGCGCGGAGGCGGTGGAAACGGCCATCAAGGCGGCGCGCAAGTGGGCCTATCAATCCAAGGGAGTCGAAACGGACAAGGCCGAAATCATCGCCTGCAGCGGCAACTTCCACGGCCGCACGATCGCCATTGTTGCGATGTCCGATGAACCGCAATACCAGGGTGGCTTCGGCCCCTTTCCCGACGGATTCAAGCTCGTGGATTACGGCGACATAGCAGCGCTCGAAAAAGCCATCACCGCAAATACGGCGGCATTCCTGATCGAGCCGATCCAGGGCGAGGGCGGCATCGTCATTCCGCCGGACGGTTACCTCAAGGCCTGCCAGGACATATGCAGGAAACACAACGTGTTGCTGATAGCGGATGAAATCCAGACGGGTCTTGGCCGCACTGGAAAATTTCTTGCCTGCGAGCATGACGGCGTCGTACCGGACGGCCTGATTCTCGGCAAGGCGCTGGGCGGCGGTATCATGCCGGTGTCCATGTTCCTGGCACGCAGCGAGATCATGGACGTTTTCACGCCAGGCGACCATGGCAGTACCTTCGGTGGAAATCCGCTCGGTGCGGCAATTGGCCTGGAAGCACTGAACATCCTGGTGGATGAGAAACTGTCCGAGGCAAGCGCCAGTAACGGCGAATACCTGCTGCAGAAACTCCGCTCGGTGAAGAGCCCGCTGATTACAGAAATCAGGGGCCGCGGCCTTTTCGTCGGTATCGATATTGATCCCGCGCAGGCCAGAGCACGGCGAGTGTGCGAGGAGCTGATGCGTCGAGGCATGCTGAGCAAGGAAACGCACCAGACCGTCGTGCGGCTGGCACCGCCGCTCGTCATAACGCGCGAGCAGATCGACTGGGCAGTCACACAGATCGACGAAGTATTGAAGAAACTCGAACAGGTTCGCCTGGCTTCATAATCGGCATGGATGGATCGCCAATGCCCGAAATCACTGCGATGACAATAGCGCTCCTGCTGTTGGTCCTGTGCCTCGGCGTCGTTTTAGGATGGATCCTTCGCGGGGACCGTTGCGCGAAGGAGAAAATCGCTGTCAACGCGGGCTGGCAGCAGCAAATGGAGTCTCAACAATCGGAACACAATCGCCTCGCCAAGCAAAACAAAAGCCTGATGGAACAGGTCAACCAGTACCAGGCATCGATCAAGGACTCGACGTTGCGAGCAAAGGAATTGTCGGAATCGTTGAAAGAGACCTTTCAGCGACGCGACGAATTGCAGCGCCAGTTCAAGGACGTGCGCAACGAACTGGACCTTGCCGTCGCGCAGCGCGACAAATTTCAGGACGAACTGCGTAGCAAATCAGCAAGAGACGCCGCCAGCGAACAGGCCATCTTGCAGAAAGAGCAAAAAATACAACGGCTTAGCAATGAGCTGGCTGACTGGCAAAGCCGCTTGCCGCCGTTGGTGGACCGCTACCGGACGCGTGACGAAGAAGCTCGTGAGATCGAAAGCGAACTTGGCGAGGTGCGAAGCGAGCTCCTCCGATCCCGTACCGAATGCGAGGAGGCACAAAACGAACTGGAGCGTGCCCTTGCAAGAATCGCCTCACTGGAAAACGCTATCGGCTCGGAGCACACGCGAATAGAACCGGTTGATGCCGACACGTTACCGAAAGGGCTCGATGCGTCGAACGAACCTCATGAGGATACGCTGGAAAACGAAGTCACGGGACTTAAGGATCAGATTGACGATGACTCCCTGCCGCTGTCCGGGTGGCAACCCGACGATAGCAGCGAAGGTCCGCTGCCTGCGACGGCTGACGACGACGACGGCCCGTGGGCTCGCGTAACACCGTCGACGAACGACGAACATTTGGCCGGTATCGCCGCCGATGCGATGGATTCGCTGGATTCCCTCGAGACATCCGCGAACAATGCGCTGCCGCCGTATCTCGCCGGCCACGACGAAACGTCCTCCGGGCAAACCGGTGAATCAGGCACATCGGACCAAGACGAAGCGTACGACGACCTGCGTCTGATAAAAGGTGTTGGTCCGGCGATCGAGCAAACCTTGCACGAACTCGGCTTCTTCCACTACCGCCAGATAGCAGAAATGACCGAATTCGATATCGATCGTGTCGCGCGAAAACTGAAGGGTTTTCGCAGCAGGATCTATCGTGAAGACTGGATTGGCCAGGCGCGCATGCTGCAACAGCAGAAAAGCAACAGCCCCGCCTGATTGTGTTGAGCAACGGAGCCAGTCGACTAGCCGGCCTGGCCGCGCCAGGCATTCCCGCAATCGTGCTTTTGCTGCTGTTTGCCGGTCGAACAGCCGCGCTGGACAGCATTGATGCTGCCGTCGAACCGCAACTGAAGATCCGGGTCGACAGCAGCAGTATCGTGGTAGCTGGTGTGGTCAGCTCGGCTGCGCACGAAGCTATCCTGCAAGACGCTGCCCGCCGCCCCGACAGCAGCGTCGACGTATACTTCGATCTGCAGGAAGCCAGCCTCATGCCGCCGGGGTGGGCCCTCATAACCGAACTTGCTTTGCGACTGGCGTTGTTGACCCGGTTTTCCGAAACTACCGTGAGCGACAGCGGGGTCGTCATGCAAGGCATTACAGCCGATGCCGTAGCCTGGAATAGAGAACGAGCACGACTGGAAGCCGCTCTGCTTCCGGGAATGGGTATTGAGACGCGGGTCGTCGAGGTTTTGCCGTCGCCGGATTTTGCGGAGCTTTGCCGGCTGCAATTCAAAGCAATCCTGAAGAATCGCTCATTGACGTTCGCGGTCGCATCCGGCGATATCGAGGGGAACGGGCATCCCCTGCTCGACAGCCTCATAGAAGCTGCCGCCGATTGTCCGAGCGCTGTAATCGGAATTCAAGCCAGCGGCGACGGGCCTGCCAGCGTCGCTGCGAACCGCAGCCTTGCCGAGGCAAGGGCCGCCAGCATCATCGAATACATGACGACACGCGGCTTACCGAGTGAACGGTTGCATGTGATTCCGGCGGCGGACACCACGGGCAATCGCATCCGACAGGCAATCATTACCGTAAGCTTTTCTCCGGCGCCCGACGGTGCCCGCCTATCGGGCAATCAAAACCCTTGATCCGGCGCTGCCTTACTCCGGCGCGCCGGGCAAGTTGATGTCGGGATTCACGGCCTGTGCCCGGGCCAGCTCAACCTCGAAAACCAGCGTCGATCCCGGGGGAATCAAGCCGTTGCCGACGTTCCGGTCGCCGTAGGCCATCTCGGGCGCAATGGTCAATTCGCGAATTTCACCTTCCTTCATTCCGACCACTCCCTGGTCCCATCCCTGGATGACCCTGCCTTCCCCAAGTTTGAACTGGAAATGTTGATCCCTGTCGACTGAACTATCGAATTTTTTGCCGCGATGATCTGCCGCCTGTTCATCGAACAGCCAGCCCGTGTAGTGCACGATGGCAATATCGCCCGTCTTTGCGATAGCTCCGCTTCCGGCACGCAAAGTACGCATCGTCAGCCCAGGCATGATTTCAATAGACTCGGCGCTTGACGGTATTTCCTGGGTAGCCGCGCCAGCAGCATTTTCCGGCGGCGCCATATCCGTAGCCTTGTTTTCGCTCTTACCGCATGCCGCAATCGCCGCCAGTGCGGCCAGACAGATCAGCCTGAGTTTGAAGTTCATTGGTTTCCTCACGGTTCTAGAAAATTTATTGCGTCACTTGTGGCCACTTCAGTCGGGTTTCTTGAAGTCCAGCGACGCCGAATTAATACAGTAGCGCAAGCCGGTGGGCTGAGGCCCATCCTCGAATACGTGGCCGAGATGTGCATCGCAATTGTTGCACACTACCTCATCCCGGATCATGCCATGACTGGTATCGCGCACGGTCCGAACGGTCTCGCCGGCAAGCGGCAGAAAAAAACTCGGCCAGCCGGAGCCTGAATCGTACTTGTGCTCAGAACTGAAGAGTTTTGCCCCGCAACACACACAGGCGTAGGTGCCGTCTTCCTTGTGATTGACATAGCGGCCGGTAAAGGCACGTTCAGTGCCCTTATTCTGCGTCACCTGGATCTGCTCGGCCGTCAGGCGCTGGCGCAGATCCTCATTATTACTCTTGGTGTTTTTCATGACCGGCACTCCCGGAAAATGGCGCCAGATTTTATCAAAGACTGTATCGAATGCACGGGAATCGTGGCCCGCCACCTGCAAATGTCGTACTGTGCCGAGATGCAAAATTGCGCGACAACGAGCCAGTATGCCGCGGAGTTCCAGGACGTAAGCCTGCGGCGCGGCGACGTGCTCGCGTTACAAAACGTCACGCTGTCGATGCCACGGCACAGTACAACAGCAATTCTCGGCACCAGCGGCAGCGGCAAGTCCTCCTTGATTCAACTGATTATAGGCCTGCTGAGGCCGGACAGCGGCAAGGTACAGACTCTCGGCGAGAATATTGCCGACTGTGAACTGCAGAATCTCCGCAAGCGAATCGGCTATGCGATTCAGGACGTTGCGCTGTTCCCACATATGAAAGTGGGCCGGAATATCGTGCTGCCTGCCGTGCTGCACAATCGTACAGGGGATGAGACCCGAAAACGGCTCGATGAGTTGATGCAAATCATGCAGCTTTCACCGGACATCCTCGACCGCTATCCGCACGAACTTTCCGGCGGACAGCAGCAACGTGCAGGCCTTTGCCGTGCGATGTTGTTGCGACCGGAGTTGCTGCTTCTGGACGAACCGTTTTCCGGTCTCGACACCATGACGCGGCGCGCAATTCATCGCGAATTCCGGACGCTGCGACGACTCGAGCCGGTGTCGACTATCATCGTAACTCACGACCCGCAGGAGGCCGTGGCTCTTGCGGAACAGCTGGTCGTGATGATGGCCGGAACCATTTTGCAGTCCGGGCCGACGAAGGACGTCATGGAACACCCGGCCAACGAATACGTGCAGGAACTCTGCACGGGGCTGGGTTAAAGGGCGATGTTACGATTCCTCCCCGTAGTTCTGTTGCTCACGTCGCCGCTGGCCGTCGCCGAGGCAATCGTGATCGGCAGCAAGAATTTCACAGAGAACTACATCCTCGCCGAAGCGAGTGCGCAATTGTTGGAAAGTCACGGCTACGAGGTCCGGCGCCGCTTTGGTCTCAACGGCACCAAGATCGTGTTCGAGGCCCTGCAAAATCGAGCGCTCGATTTTTATCCCGAATACACCGGCACTATCACCGAAGTGATACTCGAACGGCCCGGGCTCACACAGCTCACTGAAATCCGGACGGCGTTGGCGCAAGACGACCTGATTTTGCTATCTCCCCTGGGATTCAACAACAGCTACGCTATTGCAGTATCGGAGACCTTTGCCAAAACACATCAACTGCGAAACATTTCGGATCTGACGCGTGTCGGGCATGTGAGAGTCGGTCTGCCGCACGAGTTCCTGAGCCGGAATGACGGCTGGCCCGGGCTGAAACAGCGTTACGCGATCGACCTTGTGGCCACAGGAATCGAGCACAGCCTCTCTTACGAAGCGATCGCTAGCGGCAAAATCGACGTCACCGCCGTGTATTCGACGGATGGCGAGATCCTGCGCTCGCGGCTCGTGTTGCTGCACGACGATCTCTCCTATTTCCCTCAATATCGTGCGGCGTTTCTCGCGCGCCAGGATATTGCGCCGCCGGTCCGCGACATTCTCGAATCGTTGAGTGGCCGCATCGACGACACGCGTATGCAGCAGCTGAATCTGCAAGTGCTCGATCCGGCTGTCAGTTTTGCCGACGTCGCCTCGGAGTTCCTCCTCGAAGAGGGCCTGATCAGTTCGGCACAGGATGTGCCGGGATTCATGCCACGCCTGTGGCGGAATACGCAACGTCACCTGAAACTGACAGGCATAGCCTTGCTTCTTGCGATAGTGACGGGTGTCGGAATCGCCGCTGCCGTGCACAGAAGCCGGCGTACCGCCAATGCGTTTCTGTATTTCACGGGCCTGCTGCAGACCGTGCCATCGATTGCGCTGCTGGCTCTGCTGATTCCCTGGTTCGGCATCGGCCAGACGCCCGCGATCATCGCTTTGTTTCTCTATTCGTTGTTGCCGATTGCCCGCGGCACGATCACCGCGATGCTGGCCATTCCGCCCGGTTACAGACACGTGGCCGCCGCCATGGCGATGAGCCGGCAGCAGGAAATGCGTTACGTACTGATGCCACTTGCAATGCCGCACGTCATAGCAGGCATTCGCACCGCTGCAGTCATCAGCATCGGCACCGCCACGCTCGCTGCATTTATCGGTGCCGGCGGCCTGGGCGATCCGATCGTTACCGGCCTTGCGCTGAATGACAGCTCGATGATTCTGCAGGGCGCCTTGCCTGCAGCCGGCCTGGCGATTCTGACGGAGCTGGCATTTACCGGACTCGAGAGCTGGCTGGTGGTGCCGCATATGCGCGGCCGCCACGCCCGGCGGTAGTTCCGGTCAGTCGCTGCTCTCCTTGCCTATATCCAGCAGCAGCGCATTCATTCGCCGCACGTAGGTCGCCGGGTTCTGCAGCGGCGTGCCTTCGGCCAGCAAAGCATGGTCCAGCACGATGTTGCACAGATCGGTGAATCGTTTCTCGTCCGTCTCCGCCGCCAACCGTTCGACCAATGGGTGGCTGATGTTTAACTCCAGAACAGGTTTGCTTTCCGGCAACTTCTGCCCACTGGCCTCCAGTATGCGCCGCAACTGCGGCGCCAGATCCTGCTCGCCCGCGACGACGCAGGCCGCCGAGTCCACAAGGCGGGCGCTGACGTTGACCGCTTCAACGCGTTCCTGAAGGACTTTTTGCATTTTTTCCAGCAAGGGTTTGTGCTCGTCTGGCATCGATTGTGGCGAGATGTTGCCCTCGCCGTCTGGCAACTCGAGCTCGCCTCGCCCGACATCGTGCAGTGGCTTCCCGTCGAATTCTTTCAGGTGGTCAACGAGCCAGGGATCTATTCGATCGCTAAGTAACAGTACCTCGATGCCCTTTTTCTTCAGCTGCTCGATGTGCGGGCTTGCGCTGACGGTTGCATGACTGTCGCCCAGCAGATAGTAGATCCGCTCCTGGCCTGCGGCCATCCGGGAAAGGTAATCACTCAATGACTGATCCTGCTTGTCGGATTCGGAATGCGTGCTGGAAAATCGCAGCAATCTGGCCAGCTTGTCCCTGTTTTTTGAATCCTCGACCAGCCCTTCCTTCAGGACCTGGCCGAAAGCTGCCCAGAACTTTTCGTAGTCCTCGGCATTCTTCTTCGCCATCTTGTCCAGCATATCGATGACACGGCGCGTCAGTGCAGCTCGAATCGCCTCCAGCCTGGAATCCTGCTGCAGCAGCTCGCGAGATACGTTCAACGGCAGGTCCGCCGAGTCCAGCACACCTTTCACGAATCGCAGGTACAACGGCAGAAATTGCTCCGCCTGATCCATGATGAACACACGCTGTACGTACAGTTTGAGACCGCGCGGCGCTTCGCGATTCCAGAGATCGAACGGCGCGTTTGCGGGAATGTAAAGGAGACTCGTGTACTCGCGCTTGCCCTCGACGCGGTTATGGCTCCAGGCGAGAGGATCAGCGAAGTCGTGGGACAGATGCTTGTAGAACTCCTTGTATTCGTCATCGTCGATTTCCGTCCGCGGCCTGGTCCACAGGGCCGTGGCCGAATTGACGGCTTGCGGCTCGTCACCCGGTTTCTCAAGGTCGCTCAGCAGAACCGGAAACCCGATGTGGTCCGAGTATTTCCGGATCAACGTGCGCAATCGATGGGGATCTGTAAATTCCTTTTCCGCTTTCTTCAGGTGCAAGGTAATTCGCGTGCCACGCTCGCTTCGCGAAATCGACTCGATCGTGTATTCGCCCTTGCCTTCCGATTCCCAGCGTACGCCCTGGTTCTCTGCCTGCCCTGCGCGCCGCGATTCGACAACTACGCGATCGGCGACAATGAATGCAGAGTAGAAACCGACGCCGAACTGGCCAATGAGCCTCGCGTCCTTGCGCTCGTCGCCCGTCATCCTCTCAAAAAACTCGGCCGTACCGGATTTGGCGATAGTGCCGATATTGTCGATCAATTCCTGCCTCGACATCCCGATACCGTTGTCGCTAACGGAGATAGTTCGCGACTTCCCGTCGTACCCGATCTGGATTTTCAGTTCGGGATCCACCTTCAGCAGTTCGGGCGAAGCCAGCGCGGCAAAACGTAGCTTGTCGTTTGCATCGGAGGCGTTCGAAATCAGTTCGCGAAGGAATATCTCCTTATTGCTGTAAAGCGAATGGATCATCAGTTGCAGCAGTTGCCGCACTTCGGTTTGAAACCCAAGGGTCTCCTTGCCTGCCGTATCCTGTGTATCGACAGTCTTCTTGCTGGTCTTCTGGCCCACTTTCACAAACTCCCTGAATCGGTCTCGCCGCAAACGGCACCGGTCCGCAGACACCATAGTGTCAATTTGCAGCAAATCAAGGGGATTACGCTCGCGACGCGACGCCGCGAGGCAGACTTCAGCCGGCGAGGCGCCCCGGATGGTGGCCGACGGCAGCACGGTACAAGAGAATTGCGAGCGCGAGGAATACGCTGGCAAGTGCCAGCGGCGGTGCGCTAAGCGCAAGCAGCACCCCACAGACAGGGATCACCGCAGCAAGCGATACAACTGCGATCATCTGCACAGCGTAACGAATCTTCTCCGTCAGCAGTGCGACCGCGTAGAAAAGGTCTTCAAGATCATCGAGATACTGGATCAGGCATTCCACTGACGATTCATTCCTGTTTTTTGATCGCTGACTGTCATATTTTTGCCGGCTTGTTTACTAGCGGGCGATCGACAGCATCGGACCGGACTGTTTGTGCTCTGCGGTCGTGGATTCCGCCACTTCCATCGCATCGATGTTGGATTTCTTTGCATGGGCGATAGCCCGATGAAACAACTCCCAGCGTTGACGCGCTGCCTCGTTCTTGAGGGCGCCAACCGGGGAATCTGCTGGTGGGAACTTGTTGTCCATACGTCCGTGTTAAGTTCTTGTGGTCCGGTATGGCGAACTATAGGCAGCGTGTCAAAAGCCCACCGTGAGGCAAGTCACAGCTTCTTTACAAACTGATTTTCGATGGCGGATTTCTTGTAAAACAGAGAACCCGTTCGAATTTCCTGTGCGGCCAGCAATGACTCCGCACACGCTGCTGCAACATAATCTGTCACAACAAAATCGCGTGCTTGCGAGCGCAAGGGAATCTGCAATTTCTTGCCGCGAGTAACAGTTTGGTCCTGCGGACCTGTTTTGGAAACGGACGAATGGAATGCGAGCCGAGTCGCGAATGATTTGTAAGGCGATTTAGCTGTCGGACCAGTTTCTTTTAACTTGCTCGGTCCAGTTGCGATATCCTTTCCACGTATAGAGTGTCGGATCGATTCCGGTTCGACGTCCTTTCGGTGCCGGTGCTTTCGAAATCCACTTTCGGTATTGCTGCCAGCCGTCTTCCTCGCGGGCCGGTGCAGCATCGTCAGATTGCGCAGAACCGTTGTCCTGGTCTGCACGGACTTCGTCACTCCAATTGAGATCTTTGCTGTCCTGCATAAGAGTCTGCTCAATCCATCCCTGCGCACAAATGCTACGGACAAAATCGGCTGAGTCACAGGAACTGAGTCACAGAGAAGTGACTCATTTTCTCTTTTTATATCAGAGACTTGGGGAGCTTTTTTACTTAATAGGCCGGACCAAGGAACGACAGCACGCCGGCGGTTTTACAAAACGCAGCCAGGCTACACGGCGACCCGGTAACACGGAACATAATCCTGGCTGGCCAGTTTCATGCGTCCGTCGGCAACGAAAGCTGAAAGCAATTCGTCGAGCAGATTCATCACTTTTTCGGATCCGATGATTTCAAACGGGCCATGTCGTTCTATGCGAGCCATCGTGTCTTCGCGGACGTTTCCGGAGACGATCCCGGAGAACACGCGCCGCAGATTGGCCGCCAACTGGTGTACCGGAGTACCTTCGTTCAGATTCAACTGTCGCATCGCTTCATGGCTCGCGACAAAAGGCTTCTGGAAATCGTGATCGATTTTCAGGCGCCAGTTGAAATAGAAAGCGTCGCCGTGTCGTTTGCGGAATTCATACACCTGCTCGAGGCCGGACAATATCTGCCGCGCAACCTCTTGCGGGTCATCGATAATAATTCGATAACGCGATTGCGCAGTCGGGCCAAGCGTCGCGCCGACAAACGTGTCGATCTGGCGAAAATACGCTTCGCTCTCGGGCGGTCCCGACATGATCAATGGCATGGGAAGGTCGGAATTTTCAGGATGCAAAAGAACTCCAAGCAGATACAGGATTTCTTCGGCAGTCCCTACGCCTCCAGGAAATACGACAATCCCGTGCCCGACCCGGACGAATGCCTCCAGGCGCTTTTCCATGTCCGGCATGATGATCAGGGAATTTACAATTGGGTTCGGCGATTCCGCTGCGATGATTCCAGGCTCGGTTATTCCGACGTATCGACCGGTCCTTATGCGCTGCTTTGAATGCCCGATCGTGGCGCCTTTCATCGGGCCTTTCATTGCACCGGGACCGCAACCGGTGCAGACATTCAGTTGCCGCAACCCGAGCTCGTAGCCGACTTTCTTGGTGTAATCGTACTCTTCGCGGCTGATGGCGTGGCCACCCCAGCAAACTACAAGATTCGGGGTTGCCGGAGTCTCGAGCAGGCGTGCGTTACGCAGGATATGGAACACGGCGTTGGTAATGTTTTCCGACGTCAGCAGGTCGAATCGGCCACTTTCGCGGATCTCATTGTTTGTAAACACGATGTCGCGTAACACCGCGAACAGCTGCTCCCGTATGCCACGAATCATTACGCCGTCGACGAACGCCGACGATGGCGCTCCCTTGAGCGAAATTTTCAGGCCGCGATCCTGCTGAATGAAGCCGAGACTGAAATCACGGTGCTTTTCCAACACCGCGCGAGCGTCGTCCGTGTTGCCGCCGGAATTCAGGACCGCCAGGATGCAGCGCCGCAGGAGTTGATAAAGCCCTCCCTCGCCCTGGTTACGCAGCTGATCGACTTCGACCTGCGACAAGACCTCGAGGCTGCCTTCCGGCCAAACCTCGGTGTCGATGGTTTCGTCGCTATCCGGGCGGATGCTGGTGCTGGTGACTGGATGCGCCAAGGCGGTCAGGGAACGATTTCAATAGGTATGTTGTTCGGCGTCATCAACCATATGTCGATCATGTCCGAATTGGATACTGCAATACATCCATTGGTCCAGTCTTCTTTTGCGTAATACCCGTCTGAATAGGTCGGAGTGTTCGGTTGGCCGTGGATCATGATCTGCCCTCCCGGATCCTGTCCTTTGCTCCTTGCAGCAATGCGATCGCTGGTATCGGGGTAGGAGATTCGAATCGACAGGAAAAAGTCACTGTCCGGATTTCGCATGTCAAGGTAGTACATACCTTCAGGCGTTTTCTGGTCGCCCTCTCGCTCCTTGTCGCCGACCGGATCGACACCCAGCGCAATTTTGTAGGTTCGAAACGGCTTGTTGTCTTTCAACAAGTGCAGCTTTCTTTTGCCCTTCTCGACCAGCACTTTGTCCGCTACCGGGAAATCGCTTGCCGCGATTGGCATTGCGGAAACCGATAACGACAGGCCCGACACCAGCGTCAGCAGAATTTTCGCGGTCCTGTCAATCGGCATGCCTGTGCCGTTCCCCGTATGAATGCAAAACGTCGGGAAAGCCTACCAGAGCCTGCCCGGCCTGAAAACGTGACAGCCCGCAAGATTCGGAAATGACGTTCATACTCTCGAACCTATGATCCAGCCGATTGCAAACCCGAGGAATCCGGAAACTGTCGTATACAGGGGCAGAAATCGAAACACCTCCTCCGGCTTCTCGGAACCGCTGAACAGGTCATTCAGATCGACCGAATAGGCGTAGTGCAGATAAAGCGACAGACCGATCGACGGGATTGCGAAGCCAACGACACCGAGAGGCCAGCGCCAACCGGCTCCGCTCCATTTTCCATCGCCCAGCCACAGCGCAGCGGACGACAGCAGAATGACACCGAGCATCGGCAGAAAATTTCGGATCGCGAACCGGTCGGCTCCATCGATCGAAAAAATGTACGCTGCAGCCGCTGCGGTCAGCAGCACCACCGGCGCAAGGCGAGCCAGAAACAACCGCGGCGGCGTCACTGTCACGTGTCGCCGTCGTTGATCGCAAGAATCGGAAAACTCAGCTTGGTTCCAGGACGGACATTGTGCAGGTCGAGCTCGGGGTTGTACTGACGAAACAGCCAGATTGGCACATCGTACTGACGCAACGACAGAATCCAGACCGATTCTCCCTGCCCGACCACATGCTCAGTAACCCCTTCGATGCGATGGTCGCGGAAGAAGGCATCCTGCTGCTGGCGGTGCCATGCAGTACGAAGATTTTCGAAAGTCGTCGCATCCACTTTGCTGAGATCAAGCTTGATTCGTTGCCCGACTTCAACAGGTGTGCGAAAAGCGAGACCGTTGATATCTCGAAGCCGCTGGGTCTTGATGCCGAGCCAGTCGGCATAGTGCCCGAGCGTCTCCAGCGGCTGGATCTCGATTGTCGATTTTTCATCGACTGAGTAGTCGCTGGGATCCGACAACAACGACACCTGGGCGGGTTCTTCGGCCGGCGTCACTGCATCGTCGGCAAGCGCGCCTTCGCTTACCAGATCCTCGTCTGCGATATCGCCTATAGCGGGGGCCGAAGCGATTGCGCCAGGCGGTGGCAGCACTTCAGGTTTTTCTTTAGCTGCCAAGTCGGGCTCTTCTTTTTCCACGACTTCAGGCACGACAGGCGCTTGCGCCGCGGCGACGACCACCGGTGCCGGACCGGCGGCGGGAAGCCGCAATTTCTGGCCCGCACGAATGCGATGACTGCTGCCAAGGTTGTTCAGTGCGACCAACGTGCTTACATTGGTCGAGTACTCGGCCGCCAGCGCGGAGAGCGTGTCTCCGCGAACAATGGTGTGGTAGAGGTCGGGCAACTGACTGTTGTGCCGGTCGCTCGAGGCAACCGCCGCTATCAAATCGGGCATAGACCCCTGCAGCATCCGGGCCGGAATCCGGATCTCGTGATTCCTCGGCAGGTACTTGCTTCCCTGCCAGACGGTGGCCTGCAGTGCCGGATTGTGACGCGCCAGCTCGCGCTCGCTTACACCAAGGGCGGCAGCCACTGCGCTCGCGGGCATATAGTCGGGCAAACGCGCCAGCGCATAATTGACCGGTCTATCCGGTACCAGTCCGGGAAAAAATTTCTCGACATTCTGGTCCACTTCCATCGCCGCGAGAAATGCCACATAGAAATTTCGCGAAGCGAAACCGAATGTGCGGCCATCATACTTCCGAAGTATCTCAACCAGCGCCGTATCGCCATACGTTCGCATGGCGCGACGCACACCCGCGAGACCGTGATTGTAAGCCGTAATAGCCATCGGCCAGTTTCCGGCGATGGAGTGATTGTAGGCAAGCAATCGCCCCGCAGCTTCGGTCGCGATGAACGGGTCGTTGCGCTCGTCGAGCACATGGTCGACCTGCATGAAACGTCGGCCGGTGCTGCGCGTGAATTGCCAGATACCGGATGCACCGACATGCGACCTGGCATCCGGGTTGTACGATGACTCGACATGCGGCAACGCAGCGAGGTGCACCGGCACCCCGAGCTTGCCGAATTCGGCGTGCACGTGATCGCGCCAGCGCCCGGCGCGCACCAGCCCTTCACGGAAACGATCCGATAATCCGTGCTGAAATCGAATTCGCGATTCCGCCGCCTTCAGTTCGCTATTGCTGACACCCGCCGGCCACAGGTCCAAAACGCGTTTCTGCTCGGCGGTGAGCCCATCGCGTTTACCGCCCGCTAATGTGCGCAGAATCGCCTGGTAATGTTCGCGACGCCTTTGCACCTTTCTATTGCGTTCGCTTCTGGAAGTCCTGGCCGGCATCGGCATTATTTCGTAGACAACGGCGAGATTGCGGTTGTCGTGCAATACACCCTCGTCGGTCGAATACTCGGTAAATACCGCGCGCCAGAAGAGAACGTCCGGTTCCAGCTCTGCGGGTCTCGGGAACAGCGAATCATCCGCAAGCAGCGACGCCGGAAGGAGCAGAATGAGCACTAACAGGCGTAGAACCGGTCGAATTCGACTTGTCATTTGCACGTTTTCGGTCTTCAATTGAGGAATAAGCCCTAAATAATTGAATAGTTCACAGAAATTCAAACCCAGATTCCGTATTTTCACAAGACCTGCCTGCCCGCGGGGGCCCGGGGGTCGCCTTTAGCCGTCCAGCAGACCGCACGCCGATGAGTTCAGCAAGGATAAAAGCTTTGTCAGGAAGGGCAGCATACCGGGCCGGGTATGTCGCCGCGGCTTTCGTTTGCCTGTTGGCAGGTCCGGCATCCGCAACCGAAAACGTCCTGTTGCCCGCAAGCGGCGAAGCCCGGATGCCGATTGCGACCGAGGATGCGGCAGCCGCCCCGGAACTGCCGCCGGTATCCGCGGCGACCGTACCGCTAAAGGATGCTGTCGCGGTTGCTTCGAACGTCCCGAAGACCATTGTCATGCTGGGGGAAGAGGTTTTGCCGGGCACCTCCAGGCGCCTGTCCTGGATTGCTACCGAGCTGTTCGAGGGGGTTCCGGTTTCCACCCCGGTACTCGTGGTCAACGGCAGCCTGCCGGGCCCTACCCTTTGCCTGACCGCCGCCATACACGGCGACGAACTGAATGGTATCGAAGTCGTTCGGCGCGTCATGCACGACGTCAGCCCGGACAAGTTGTCGGGCACGGTGATCGGAGTGCCGATTGTAAACCTGCAGGGTTTTCGCCGCGGATCACGCTACCTGCCGGACCGGCGCGACCTCAATCGCTATTTTCCGGGCAACCCGAAGGGCAGCGCGGCTTCAAGGATCGCCTACTCTTTCTTTCACGACGTGATCTCGCATTGTTCGGCGCTGGTCGACCTGCACACGGGTTCGTTCGAGCGCGCGAACCTGCCGCAGTTGCGTGCGGACCTGAGAAATCCGGATATCGTCACGCTGACCCAGGGATTCGGCGCCACCGTCATCGTGCACAGCGGACCGGCCCAGGGAACTCTGCGCCATGCCGCGACCGCTGCCGGTATACCGTCGGTAACTCTCGAAGCCGGCGGGCCCTCCGAACTCGAACTCGCCGAAGTCAAACACGGTGTGAAAGGCATCGAAACACTGCTGAATACGCTCGGCATGTTGAGAAAAATGCGCCTTTGGGGCGACTCCGAACCGGTCTACTACCGATCGACCTGGGTGCGCGCGAATCGGGGCGGCATATTGCTGTCGGATGTCGGCCTTGGTAGCACGGTGCGGGAAGGCGATCTCCTCGGCACGATCACGGACCCGATCAGCAACGAGAGCACACGGCTTTATTCACCCTATTCGGGAAGAGTCATCGGCATGGCGCGAAATCAGGTTGTCATGCCCGGATTTGCCGCTTTTCATCTTGGCATCCAGTCCGATCAGACGCCGAACGACGATGGCGAGTCCGATGTTGCAGGGGACGAGCAAGGCGGCAACGACGACTACGTCGACGGCATGTCAGAATAAATCGCGATTCGCCGGAATCGCCATAAACCCAACAATCGGTTCTAATGCTTCGCCATGGATGATACCGGGCGCCCTTCGCTTTCCCGTTACTGGACCCCCAGGTACTGGCTCCTGTGGCCGGGAATCGGCTTGCTGCGGCTCAGCTGCTTCCTGCCTTATCGCTGGCAAATTGCTCTGGGCAAGTGGCTTGGGCGTGTCGCCTTCCGCCTGGCGGGCAAGCGCCGTGCTATCACGCGTCGAAATATCGAAATCTGCTTTCCCGAGCTTTCATCCTCACAGCATGGCGCAACGGCGCTCGCGCATTTCGAATCGCTCGGCGCATCCATTATGGAGATGGCTCTCGGTCGTTGGGCTAAAGAAGAAAAATTGCTGGCGATGTGCCACGTCGAAGGTGCCGAGCATGTATGGAAATTCGCTGATCAGGGCATTGGCGTCATTTTGCTGAGCGCGCACTTCACGACACTGGAGATTTGCGGACCGGCGTTGCGCAATTGCCTGCCGCCATTCGATGCCGTCTACCGTCGCAACAAGAATGAACTCATTACCGAATTGCTGCGCAGCTGCCGGGAACGATCGGCGCGCCGCACCATCGAGAAGAATGACATAAAGAGCATGATCCGCAGTCTCCGTGATGGCGTTCCGGTCTGGTATGCACCGGATCAGGCTTACAATCGCAAACAATCTGCATTGCTACCCTTCTTCAATATCGAATCGATGACGAATACGGCAACTTCAACGCTCGCGCGATTGGGCAATGCAGTTGCGGTTCCGTTCTTCCCGCGACGCCTGCCGGAGGGTGGCTACGCCTTGACGATATTGCCGGCGCTGCAGGGATTTCCAAGTGAAGATCCGGTGAAGGACACGGCGCAATACAACGCAGTTCTAGAGCAATACGTTCGCGCATGCCCGGAGCAATATTACTGGGTTCATCGCAAATTCAAGTTTCGCCCGGAACCCCTGCCTGATGTTTACGCGGACCTGGACGCATCGAAATAGCCTTTGAGGAACTGGTTCCAGTTTCTTTCGGTGTAGTGAATCGAGGGATTGAATTTCTTGACCTTGCGGAGCGAACGATGAAAGCGCGCCAGGTTTCGCTGACGCCAGGGTCCGGCAGGCAGGACCTTTCCACGATCAAAATCGAGCAGACACAAACCATCGTTTTCATCGAGTTGCACGTTTGAAACGTTCAGGTCGGCGTGAAAGACACCGGCGTCGTGAAAACGGAAAATACCGGCACCGAGGTTGCGCCAGAACTCCGCATTACCGTCGGCCGCGGTCAGGCGATCCGAAAGCGAGCGTATGCCGGGCACCCGAACCGTAATCAGGTCCGCCGTATACAGGATTCCGTGACGTCGATAGCGGGCGGCGGCAGGTATCGGCACGGGAAGGCCGCGCGCATGCAATTTGGCCAGCAGGCGGAACTCGGCAAATGCCCGATTGGCGTGTTCGCCGAGCCAAAGGTAGTGGTCACGAATCAGCAGGCCGGCCAGGCCACCGCGAAGGTATCGTCGCAGCACGAACTCATTGCGCCCGTCGCTGACGATCATCGTATTGCCCCGGCCAGCCGATTTGAACGTGCCTGTCACCGGTGCCGACGACTCCCAGGTGCCCGCCGAGAAGGCACCGTCGGAGACTCGAGGTATCAACTCGGCGTCGTAGAGTATGGCGCCGTGGAGCGTCTTGATACGGCCCTCGGTCACTCGATTCGCCCTGGCAATTCAAGTTTTTTCACGTTTGCAGGTTTTAATGACATATTCGCTGTTTTTCTAAGCTTTTATCCGACAATCAATAATCTTTAACGCGTTTTTCTGCGTTTCCAGAGCAAAATATCCAGTAAACTCTCCTATCTGCAGATAGCTTGCGTGAAATGCTACGCTAATTTTGTAATTTTAGCCGCTTTTTGGTGTTTTTTTTAAACTTTTATTAACATTTTTGCTGATTTTTGCAGAACATTAGTATTTTCCGGTACTGCCTATTTGGCACCACGTTCGGCGATTTTCGCGGTAATTAGCCAGTAATGCTCCTCATTACCTGCTCCGGATGGATATCCCTCAGGCAACGCAAATGACCGAGCGGGCACTCCCGTTTGAAGCAGGGACTGCAGTCCAGTCCGAGGTAATGAATAGCGCGCTTGCCGGTCAGTGGCGGAGTATAGGCGGGTGACGACGAGCCATAGATGGCAACCACCCGCGTACCGGTGGCAGCGGCGACGTGCATCAGGCCGGAATCGTTGCTGACGGCTTGCCTGCAAAAACCCAGCAGGTCGATGGCGTCGGCTATACCGGTCTTTCCGCAGAGGTTTATCGCCGCGCTGGCGGCTGCGATCTGCTCTCCGGCTGCCGCGTCCCGTTCGGAGCCCAGCACCCAGATAGCACAGCCGTCTGCTTCGAGCATGCGGGCCAGCGATGCGAAGTACTCCAGCGGCCAGCATTTTGCGGGGCCGTACTCTGCGCCGGGCATCATGGCTATGACCGGGCGACTGTCCTCAAGACCCAGCCTTTCCATCACGGCCCGCCGGTTACCGGGCGATATTTCGAGCGCGGGCTCCGGGATGGCCGGCAGGCTTTCGCCCTTCTGCAGTCCGAGTGCTACGAATCGCTTTACCGTTTGATCCAGCACCTTCCTGTCCAGCACTCGCATGTCGTTGATCACGCCATAGCGCATCTCGCCACGGAATCCGGTTCGTTGCGGGATGCCGGCGAACCACGGAACCAGCGCGGCCTTGAGGGAACGCGGCAACACGATCGCCTGGCTGTATTCACTGCCTTTTAGCTGCGCACCGAGTTGCCTGCGTTTTCGCAACGCCAGTTCGCCGTGCGCCACCGACAGTGCAATTGCGTTATGCACTTGCGGCATGCGGGCCAGCACGGGCAAGGACCACGTCGGCGCGATAACGTCGATCTGCAGGTCGGGGCGGCGATCTTTGAGCAGCCGGAACAGCGATTGCGCCATAACCATGTCGCCGACCCAGGACGGGCCGATGACCAGCATCCTGTCGTTGTTCACATCCAGAATTCAGCCTGCTTCGCGAGCAGCGAGCGCGTCGAGGTAACGGCTCACTCCGCCGGCTACATCGGTAAATTCAACATCGCAACCGGTCTTTCGAAGTTGTCGCAAGTCCGCCTGCGTATAGCTTTGATAGGCGCCTTTGAGACCTTCCGGGAACGGTACGTAGCGGATTCGGCCCCGGCCGTGCCAGTCGATGACGGCGTTGGCTACATCGTTGAATGTCTGCGCCCTGCCGGTTCCGACATTGAAAATGCCAGATGCGTCGCGATGCTGCAGAAACCATAGATTGACGGCGCAGACATCGTCGACAAAAACGAAGTCGCGCCGCTGTTCGCCGTCGCCATAGCCGCCGGAGCCTTCGAAAAGTTTGACCTCCCCGTCCGACCGGATCTGCCGGTTGAAATGAAATGCAACGCTGGCCATCGAGCCTTTGTGCTGCTCGCGAGGCCCGTACACGTTGAAATACCGCAGGCCGACAACCTGTTGCTGTTTGTCGAGTGCGATTCCGCGTACGTACTGATCGAACAACAATTTCGAATAACCGTAAACATTGAGCGGCAGCTCGTTTGCAGGCGCTTCTACGAACTTTCCGGCACCACCGTAAACGGCAGCGGACGAAGCATAGATGAATGGAATATTGTGCTCCAGGCACTGATGCAACAAGGATTTCGAATAGGAAAAATTGTTGCGCATCATGTATTCACCGTCCCACTCGGTCGTTGTGGAACAGGCGCCCTGGTGCAGGATCGAGTCGACGCCTTTCAGAAAACCGGTATCGGTTTGCAGCATATCGATGAAGTCGTTCTTGTCGATATAGTCGGCAATTTTCAAGTCCGCGATGTTGACGAACTTGTGGCCATCGCTAAGATCATCTACAACGATGACATCGTCGCCAGTTTGATCAACCAGCTTGCGCACCAGGTTGCTGCCGATGAATCCCGCGCCGCCGGTTACAATATGCATCAGATAGTTATCCTCGAATCGGTGAATCAGGCGCGAGCCCGGTCGAAAATCCACTCTCAGTCACGTGCCGCACCGATGAAATACTGCGCGCCGCAATACGGGCACTTTGCCTGACCCGTTTCGACAATCGGCAAGTAGACCTTGGGATGTGAATTCCACAAGTACATGCCAGGCATGGGGCAGGACAATGGAATATCGTCCGCATGGACCTCGTATTTGTGCTGGGCGTTTGCCGCAATGAGATCCTGATCGACCGTACCTGCTCTTGACATCGATTGCTCCGCGTTAGTCTTTACCAATATCGGCTGCAATTATAACAACGTTCGCGTAGCTCACCCGCCCATTTCACGCTCCCAGATATCGAGAACCTGGCCGCGCTCGGTCGCGAATTCACTGCTATCGACGATTGGCGGTCGCCCGTCGAGCGCGAGCCTATGCAGCCTGAGCCGGTAATCCCTGTAAATCTGCTGCATGCGCGATGCATCGACTTCGTCCAGGCACTTTGCAGCGCTCAACGTACCCAGCTGCCTGATGTTGTCGCTGTAGTGAATGACGGCCGGGTGAGCTGCTGCGTTTTTCAATACGAGGTATTGCACCAGGAACTCGATATCGCCAATACCGCCTTTCCCCTGCTTCAGATCAAACGACTCCTCAGAACTCTTGTCGAGTTGCTTGCGCATCTTGTCGCGCATGTTGAGCACGTCTTCCAGCAGTTGCTCGCGTTTGATCCGGTTCTTCAGGGTTTCCGACCGCACTCGCTCGAAGTCGCGGGCAACAGTTGCGCTGCCGGCGACGGGGCGGCTTCGAAGCAGCGCCTGGTGTTCCCAGGTCCAGGCGTTCTCTTCCTGGTATCGTTCGAAGGCTTCGACACTCGTGACCAGAAGACCCGATCGGCCGTCCGGCCGCAACCGGGTATCAACTTCGTAGAGCACGCCGGACGCTGTCTGGATGGTCAGGAAGTGCACCAGTCGCCGTACCAGCCGTCCGAAAAACATGCTGTTGTCCAGCGCTCGTTGACCGTCCGTTTGCTGCTCCCTTCCGTGTGAATCGTGCAGGAACACCAGGTCGAGATCCGAGCCGTAAGACAGCTCCATTCCACCCAGCTTGCCATACGCGATGACACCGAATCCCGCCTTGCGTGGTCCGTCGCCAGCGTCGTACCAGGGTTCGCCGTGGCGGGAAACCACATCGGACCAGGCAATTTCGAGCGCGTTTTTCAAAACCAGCTCTGCCAGTTCCGTCAGCCGGTCACTCACTTTCATAATCGGCAACGTGCCGCTGAAATCGGCAACGGCGATGCGAAACAGGGTTGCCCGCTGGAACTGGGCAAGTGTTTCCACGCGCTGCTCGCTGTCCTGCCAGTCAACTGCAGCCAGACGTCGACCAAGGTCTGCCTGCATCTCCGCCGGCGTGAGGTCGGCCGAGTAACGCCGCGGATCCAGCATTTCGTCGAGCAGCACCGGAAATCTCGCAATCTCCTTCGCAAGATAGTCGCTGCCCTCGCAAAGACCGACGAGCCGCCCCAGCACCGCCGGATTTTCATTCAGCAGTGCGATATAGGCGCTGCGGCGCAGAACCTGCTCGACGATTCGCAGGATACGCTCCAGGGCGATCGCCGGCCGATTCCTGTGCTTCAGCATGGGTAACAGCGCCGGAACAAGTTCGTTTACTCGGCGCCGCGAATCCGAATCGAGTTGTTGTATGGCGGGAATCTGTGCAAACCCGGCCATCAGCTCTGCCAGTGCATCGGCATCCCGAATACCGAGCTCCGTGAACGCCGGCCGCCATTCCTGAACGGTACCGGCGGAATCCCAAAGGCTGAGCACGCGGCGCGACTGTTCCGGTCGTTCCTGGCCGGCATCGGTACGAAATGCCACATCGGCGAAATGCCGGCTGACCACCGCACGGTGTCTTTGCAAATCGTCCTGTAATGCTTTCCAGTCTGCATAGCCCATTGCCAAAGCAGCGCGCTGCTGATCGACATCGGTTCGCGGAAGGTCGTGAGTCTGGAGATCCCGAGCCGCCTGAATAATGTTTTCGAGTCGGCGCAGGAACAAATAAGCGTCGGTAAGATCCTGCGCGGATTCTATTGTCAGACCGCTACCGTGAACCAGCCGTGGCAGAACGCGCAACAAGGACTGGCCGCGGAAAGTACGATCGGCGCCGCCTCTCACGAGCTGCAGGGATTGCACTATGAACTCGATCTCGCGAATACCGCCTGGCCCAAGCTTGATATTCGACTCGAGTTCGCGTTTGCGAACCTCGGCACTGATAAGGGACTTCATCTCGCGGAGCGATTCAAACACGCCATAATCCAGGTATCGACGATAGACGAATGGCCGGATCAGCTCATCCAGGAATTCCGGCTCCTGCTGCTGCCCGTCGGCAGGGGAATCAATGACCCGCGCTTTGACGTAGGCGTATCGTTCCCAGCTCCTTCCGTGCTGCAGCAGGTAGGCTTCGAGCGCGGCAAGACTGACGACCAGCGGACCGCTGTCGCCGAAAGGCCTTAACCGCGTATCTACCCGATAAACAAATCCGTCCTCTGTCGTTTCGTCCAGAATCTGAACCAGTTGCCGCGCCCAGCGAGTAAAGTACTCGTTCGCGGACAGCGGGCGCTCACCATTACTTTCGCCGTCGGCCGGATACAGGAAAACGAGGTCTACGTCCGACGAGAAGTTCAGCTCATGGCCGCCCAGCTTTCCCATCGCCAGGACGATCAATGACATCACCCCGCCATCTGCCGCGAGAATTTCACCGTACCGCTCCGCGAGACTGTCGCGTACGTAGTTGCTGGCGACGACAATCATGGCGTCAGCCAGCGCCGACAACGTTGCGAGCGTTACAGGTACATCTGCGGTGCCGTCGAGGTCGCGCCATAAGATTCCGATCAGCTGGCGGTTACGAAAGACGCGCAGGTCTCGCTTCAATCCGGCGAGGTCCGGCATTGGCAGCAGGACGCTATGAAGCCGCCGGGTGAGCGCGTCCTGGGTCGGCACTTCGGACAGCCGGGACGTTGCAAGCTCCTCGCTGAACCAGGACCACTCCCTCAGCAGTACGCGGGCCGCGAATTCACTGCTGGCAACCAGCCTGAAGAGCGAAGGCAGTTGCCCGGCTCCCACTGACCGCGCAGGTTCACCGGGGAACTGCTCATTCAATCGCTCTTGCCAGCGAGAAGCCGGTTCGATCAGGGCGGCTGGCAGGGTTCGAATGAAGGTTTCGGCGGAATTGTCCGGCTTGCGGAAAGTCATGGCGGGAGTCTACTGCTTTATTGCAGAGAATCCGCTATGACAGGGATACCGAACGACCGCCGGTATCCGAGTGCTTGTTGACGGTCAGGCGTTGGACACGTGTTTTTCGCCGGTCAGCTCGGCGAGCACATCATCGAGGGGCCTGGGTTTGCCGACCGCATGTCCCTGCGCGAAATCGACGCCAAGTTTCGCCACCAGGGTCCGCGTTTTCTTGCTCTCAACGTATTCGGCAACCGTCTCCAGCTCCATCACCTTCGCGACCTGGGTGATAGCCGCCACCATCGACTCGGATATTCGGTTCTCCGATATATCCCGGATGAAACTTCCGTCGATCTTCAATGTATCGACATGAAAGTTCTTCAGGTAAGCGAAGGAACTCAGACCCGCACCAAAGTCGTCCAGTGAAAATCTGCAGCCGCGCTTTCGCAGCGCATCGATAAAGGACTGCGCCTTGGCACGATTGGAAACAGCCGCAGACTCGGTAACCTCGAAACACAGGGAGCTTGCCGGTATATCGCTTGCGACGATTTCCTCCTCGATGAACTCAAGGATGTCATCATCGCCCAGCGATTGGCCGGACAGGTTTACGGCAAATATTGCGCCGGTCTGGCGCAGGTACTCGGCATGCGGCGCAAGCCTTCGAATTGCCGTGGAAACCACCCAGCGGTCGACCTGCGGCATCAGCTGGTATCGTTCCGCGGCAGAGAAGAACGCCTGTGACGAGATCCTGTTGCCCCTGCTGTCCTTCATTCGCAAGAGCACCTCGAATCTGCATATATCGTCTTTCCCTGTCAGCGACGCGATCTCCTGAGCCAGCAGTTCGAAGCCGTCGGAATCCAGCGTCTGCTGAATCTGCGACACGAGGTGCATGTCGTCGTATCGTCGAATAATGCTCTGATTGTCCTGATCGTAAATTTCTACGCGATCGCGTCCGTGATCCTTGGCCGAGTCGCAGGCGATCCTGGCTGCGGTCAAAGCGTTGCCTGCGTCGCCGGATCTGAGGTCGAAACCGGCTATGCCAATACTGACCGTGACCTGCAAGGACTTGTCGCCCTGCAGGTAACGCAGCTTGTGACCGTCATCGCGAATTCTTGACGTGAATTCAATAGCATCATCGACCGTGCTGTGAGTCATCAGGACGGCAAAATCGTCGCCGGTAAGGCGGGTTGCGACCGCACTCTTAGGCAGCAGCTCCTCCAGCATTTGCGCGAAGCGCACGATCACTTCATCGCCGGCTGCACGGCCGAAGGTGTCGTTGACCAGTTGCAGGTTGTCCAGATCGAAGTAGATGACCTGATGCGATTCACTGGTATCGGACAGCGATTTGGCGGACTCGTGGAGTTGCGCTTCGAAGCCGCCCCTGTTCATGAGGCCGGTCATCGCGTCAAATGACTGCTCGATAACGTATTCGACCTTGCGCACGATATGCGACATGAATCGCATGTTGGCCGCATCAAACGGGGTCCGGTCAATTCGTCCCAGCTGTGCAACCACGCCTTCCAGGTTGCCGGACCGGTCGGTCAGTGGACACACCATGGCCTGGTAGCCCTGATCATTGACGTTTTCCGAGCCTTCGACGGCCGGAATTTCGAATATGACGGGACCGCGCTGACCCTCGAGTTGCGGAAACAAGGCTTCGATAATGTAGCGATCGATTGACTTTCGATTGACGTTTTTCCATGTCGAATGTGTTGCGCTGATCCTGATTCGTTTGCCCGGCAACAGAAGTACGCTGTAGGCGATGCCGAGGAACCGGCCACTTTGTCCGATGAGCTGCGCCAGCCCGGCATGACTTCGCGAGGTGCCGTGAATTTTTTCGTCAACCTTGTAGACGAGTTGCAATTCGTCCTCGATCTGTAGCGCCTTGCTCTCCGCGAGGCCCAGCTGCTGACTGATTCGAAGGTTTTCGCCGATGACTGAAACGGCTGGCTGCAGGATGCTTTGCAGAAGACTTGGATTGAACCACGAGGACTTGCCTGCGTTTTTCGAGAACACCGCGACCAGCAAGCCCAGCCCGTCGCCGGAATCGGCACCGACAGGCAACACGAGCAGCGTGCGGCCAGAGTTCAGCGTTCTTCGCAACAAGTTCGATTCAGGGTCTTTTCCGCAGACGATCTCGGCGGGTAGCTCGGTAATGAAGGTATCGACTTCGTAGTCGTCGGCACCGTCGCTGCTCCAGACGCACCTGCGCTCAGGATTGTAGAAGCAGAAACATTGCGCTCGCGGCACCAGCGATTGCAAAAGGCCCCTAGCGGCGCCAATATTTTTCCGGGTTTCGATGTTGTGCAGGTCCGCGGTCATACGAATCAGTTTCGCTCCGGTATCCGCCCCGGCAGGCGCCCGGTTTTGCGGAATCCATCGCACAATGCCACGGGGCCGGGAAAATGGCTGTGACTCAGGTCTCAGCCGGACCGCCAGGCAATCAAATTTTCCTTTTCGGTCAGCTAATTACGGCACAGATGTTCGATTCTGACCCCACTCATTTGCCGAGGCTTGCGAGCCACTCGTCGTCCGAGCCTTCGCTGATTCCTTCGAATAACGGGGTACTCAGGTAGCGTTCCCCAGTGTCTGGCAGCATGGCGAGAATCACCGAGCCTTTCTTCGCTTTACCGGCCACCTCAAGCGCCGCGGCGAGCGTCCCGCCGGACGAGATACCGACGAATATTCCTTCTTCGGCGGCCAGGCGCCTGGCGATCTCGATGGATCGTTCGTCAGTAACTGACACCAGCTCGTCATAGATCTCACGATTAAGTACGTCCGGTATGAAGTCCGGCGTCCAGCCCTGGATTTTGTGCGGGTGCCATTCGTCGCCGGCAAGCAGCGCAGCACCCGCGGGCTCCGTCGCGACGATCGTTACGTCCGGTCGCGCCGCCTTGATGACTTCACCGGCACCGGTCATCGTGCCTCCCGTGCCGTAGCCTGTAACCCAATAATCGAGTCGGCGTCCGGCAAAATCAGACAAAATCTCCGGTCCCGTCGTTTGCCGGTGATACTCGGGGTTCGCGGGGTTTTCGAATTGCCGTGCAAGAAACCATCCGTGTTTTTTCGCCAGCTCTTCCGCTCGTCTGACCATTCCCGAGCCGCGTTCTGCGGCCGGCGTCAGGATGACCCTGGCGCCCAGACCGCGCATGATTTTTCGCCGCTCTACCGAAAACGATTCCGCCATAATTGCGACGAAACCGTAGCCCTTTGCAGCGCAAACCATCGCCAGTGCGATACCGGTGTTTCCAGACGTAGCTTCGACGACCGTCTGGCCGGGTTTCAATAGTCCGCGCTTCTCGGCATCGAGGATGATCGCCAGAGCCAGGCGGTCCTTGACCGACGCCATCGGATTAAACGATTCCACTTTGACAAATATCTCAACCTTGTCCGGTGCAATGCGATTGAGACGGATAACAGGAGTGCGACCAATGGTATGCAGAATGTTGTCGTAAATCATTTAGCACCTCGGGTTTATGCTCTTTTGGAATATCGATCGAGACGGGAGCGCTCTCCGCTTGTCAGTTCATCGCTGCCTGAGTGCCTCCGATACGACGGAATGCAACTGATTGTCGCTGCTGATGCATCCAATACAAACCAGATACGACATTGCGTGAAATGACCGAAATCCAGTCGCCTGGCGCAGTTTGCGATTGTTCTTTTGCAGGCATCTTACCCCAGCGGGATCGATTGCGATCGGCTTCAAGCATTGAAATGGTTTCATGACTTATTTCCTGAAGTTATAAGTCTCTTTTCTGCAACGGAACCGGAACCCGAATTCGCGGACGAATCCAAGGATTCGGCAAATAGGGTGGTCGATATGCAACGTTTTACAGAATCGCGTGTCTACGATTTAAGCCGGCCCAAGCTGACGTTCTGAACCGGATGAAATTACAACAACTTAAATACCTGCTTGCCATCGCTGACAACGGGCTGAATATCACAGCGGCTGCCGAGCGCTTATACACTTCGCAGCCTGGCGTCAGTAAACAACTCAAGTTGCTCGAAGAGGAACTCGGCCTGCAGTTGTTTACGCGAAAAGGAAAGAGTCTCGATCGAGTTACCGATGCCGGCACCCGCGTGATCGACCGGGCGCGAATCATCATGCAGGAAGTGGAACAGATCCGGTCATTCGCTACCGAATTCTATCGCGAGGAAGAAGGCACTCTTTCTATAGGTACCACGCATACGCAAGCGCGATACGTACTGCCGAAAATTGTTCAGGAATTCCGTCGTCGCTATCCACGGGTAAGTCTTTGCCTGCACCAGGGAACGTCGGAGCAGGTTGCCTGCATGGTGGCGGACAACGAGGTCGATATTGCAATTGCAACGGGCAACAGTGAACTCTTCAATGGTCTCCTGATGGTTCCAGGATATCAGTGGGATAGGAAAATCCTTGTGCCGAAGAATCACGAGCTCACCAAGCTCGATAGAAAAGTTTCGTTGGCGGATATCGCCAGGTATCCGTTGGTCAGCTATGTCTTCAGTTTCGGTGGTGATTCGGCACTGCACCGGGCATTTGCCAGCCTGGGCCTGAAACCGGAGATCGTTTTCACCGCCAGAGATGCTGACGTGATCAAGACTTACGTCCGAATGGGTATGGGGATCGGCATCGTCGCCGGCATGGCACACGAAAATGAGGACAATCGCGATCTTGCCGCTATCGACGCGACCGGCCTGTTTCCGCGCAGCACGACATGGATCGGATTTCGCCGCAATCAGACGCTACGGCTCTACATGATGGACTTCATACAGCTTTTCGCACCGCACATCGATCATGCACAACTGCAGAACATCGCGCAGGCGGAGAACCAGCAACAAATCGATTCGTTGTTACGTCATGTCAAGTTGCCGCTGAGAAACGGCGGTTCGAACGGTCTTTGCGCCGCCGCCTGAATCGAACGGAACGGCCAAAAAAAACCAATCAGTAAATTCTTACGCCACCATGCCGCTTTCGGCTGCGGTGGTCGGTCCACCAGAGTGACGCAAGAAATCCGGCCAGCAGGCAGACTCCCATCGCAATCGCGACCCAGGAAACGGGCAAACTGAATCTCGCCTGCTCGTAGCGTCTCCGGTAGCTGTCGTTCTCGGAAACCGCTTTCTGCAGGTTCGCGTCACTGGCATCCAGCTCATCCTGTTTTTGCCTGAGCCGGTCCTGCAAGGATTCTATGGTTGCCGCGGGCGCCGCGAATGCGGCCTTCAAGTCGCTCAACTCCTTTCGTACGGACTCGAGTTCCGCCTGCGTTTCGCTGACAATCAGCTTGGCCGGTTTGTCGAACACAAGGTATGCGACCTTGACGTATCCAGGGGTTCCGTCCGGCAATTCAACCTGGGCGTAATTCCTGTCGCGCGAAATTATTTCGAGTTGCTGGCCGCTTTCCAGTGTGCGAAACGCGCGATCACTGGTGTCAATGGCCCTGTGGAGGCCGAGTCTCAGATTGTCCGTGACGTAGGCAGTCTCGGCCAACAGCGAAGCCGGTAGCAGCAAACCTAACAAGAATGCGATGCGCATCAGCGAATCTCCGTAGCATTGTTGGATTACACAGAATGCCGACGTCCGTGTTTCTCCGACACTGCACCCGGCCCGGAGTCTACTACAGCATGCAACAGTTTTTCAGACCTGTCGTCGAATAGCGACGGATGAGTCGGGTTTCATTGCTCGTACAGCCATTTAAGCAGTGCTTCCTGAACTTCCTCGCCCGGCCCTCTGTGTATATCGGTATGGTTTTGCAAAGCGACGACCACGAATCGTTCGCCGCTGCTGCCTTGCACGTACCCGGCGATCGCACTCACATGATCAAGTGAGCCGGTCTTGACATGCGCCTTGCCGGTCAGCGGGCTGTTGCGAAAACGACGCGAGAGGGTCCCGTCCAGACCCGAAAGTGACAGCGACGACAGATACTCGGGCATGTATGGGCTCGCATACGCGTACTTCAGGATCGCCGCCATCTGGCGGGCTGAAATCCTGGCTTCACGGGACAAGCCGGCGCCATTGTCCAGCATCAATCCCGCCGACGCGAGGTCCCTTTCGTCCAGCCACTTCCTGATGACCTCGCGACCCCCCTCTTCGGTTCCGGGTGCACCGAGCTTTTCCGCGCTCAAGGTGTACAGCAGTTGCCGCGCCATGACGTTGTTGCTGTGCTTGTTGACCATCGTAATGACGTCCGCCAGCGGTTCCGATTCGAAACTCAGCATTGGTTCCGCGTCTTCTGCAACAACCTGATTCTTCCAGCTCCCGGAAATGTTGCCGCCGGTTTCTTGCCAGATAGCCTTGAACAGGCCGTAGGTATAGGCATTGTGCTCCAGCACGGTTCGGTCCATCGCGTAAGATCTGCATCCGTTAGGAAATTCGCCGCTCAGTACGAAGCGATCGAACTTTTCGTTTGGCGTAATCGTTATGCCTCGTTGATAGCCATAGCATCGACCGTTTACCTGCGAGAGCCGGTTGATCACCTGAAGATTTTCCAGTTGCGGATCCAGCCTGATGCTTACCGCCTTCGTCAGCGGATCCGGTTCGAAGTGATAGCGCACGACTTTAAAGTTTGTCAGTAGAGCGTTCGGCGCAACGTTGTATGCGCGCAGCGGTTCACGGTCGAATGCAGCGGGGTCAGTTTCCGGTACGCTGAAATAGCTGTCGTCCAGCAGCAGGTCACCCTCGATGTCCCGAATTCCGCTCTGACGAATTCGACGAAGCATTTGCCACATGCGCTCGGTAACCAGAAACGGATCACCATAACCTTTGAGCAGCAGGTCACCCTGCAGTTTGTCATTGGTCACTTCGCCCTGCGCATACACCTCGGTCCGCCAGCGGTAGGCAGGACCCAGCGTGTCCAGAGCCACCAGCGTCGTCAGCAATTTGGCTACAGACGCCGGGTTGCGCGGCTGCTCATCGTGCCATGACAGGGGCGACTCACCCGTCTCAAGGCTTTCCACGTAAATGCTGAGGGAATCGTCCGGGAGTTTGCGTACGTTGAGCACGCTTCGGACGGCGGCAGGCAGCTCCGAACTTGCAATGGAGAGGTCCTGAAAAAGCAGGCCGACGACAAGCAGAACCAGGCTGGCGAGTCTCACGATTTTCCTTTCATGTCTGACATCGAACTTGATTTTCTACCCGAAGCCGCGGCCAATAACCAGCGCCACTGCCTGCATTTGTTGCCTAGGCGGCACGCGGTTTCCTGATGCCGAATTTTCGCATTCGGTCTGCCAGCGTGGTTGGCTTGACACCCAGCAATTCCGCCGCACCACCCCGACCTGATACTCGCCAGTCTGCCTGTGTGAGCGCCGCCATCAGGTTTTTCTTCTGCAGGGCTTTGATCTGCACTTCGGTCAGGACATCGCCCTCCCCGCCCGGCATCGTCGGCGGCACGGCCAGGGATTCGCTAATGCGCGGCAGCGACAGGTCGATACGAAGGACATCACCCTTTGACAGGATCACCGCCCGCTCGATGACGTTCTTCATCTCCCTGACGTTTCCCGGCCAGTCATAGGCCAGTATTTCCTCGGCCTGCGCTCTCGTCAGCTTGAGTGGCTTCCGCCCGAAGTCGTTGCAGGCTTCCTCAAGGAAATGCTGCGCCAGCTGTATGACATCCTCGCGTCGTTTTCGAAGCGGCGGTACCTCGATCGGGAACACGCTCAGTCGATAAAACAGGTCTTCGCGGAACTCGCCATCAACAATCAGCTTTTCGAGATTCCTGTTGGTCGCAGCGATTACGCGCACATCGACCGACCGCGTGATGTCGTCGCCAACCCGTTCGAACTCGCTCTCCTGAAGGACACGCAGCAATTTTCCCTGTAACTCAAGTGGAATCTCGCCAACCTCGTCGAGAAACAAAGTTCCACCGTCTGCAAGTTGAAATCGGCCAACCCGGTCCCTGTGCGCGCCGGTGAAGGCGCCTTTGACGTGACCGAAAAACTCGCTTTCGAACAACTCTTTCGGTATCGAAGCACAGTTGACCTTGACCAACGGCGCATCTGCCCGTGGGCTCTGGGCATGAATGGCATGGGCCACCAGTTCCTTGCCCACCCCGGACTCGCCGAGTACCAATACGTTTGCCGGCGTCTGGGCAACCGCTTCCACCCGCGCAAGCATTTGCTTAAGCGCAGGACTGTGCCCGACGATCCGGCCGAAGTTCATTCGTACGTTGACTTCCTCGCGCAAGTAGTCGCGTTCCCGCTCCAGTTCCCCCTGCAGGCGCGCGTTCTCCGCGAGCGTTTGCCGCAATTCCCTTTCGACACGGTTTCTTTCGGTAACATCCTTGGACGCGACCAGCATGCGATGCACCTTGCCACTTGCATCCCTCTCGGAGATAGCGGACTGCACCACATCGATGACCTGCCCTTTATGCGTGACCATCTGGCGTTCTTCGTTGGTGAACTCGCCTGCCTCGATGATCTCGCGCAATTTTCCACTGGAGAAACGTTTTCGGTCTGCGTCGCTGAAAAAATCCCGGATCGAGCGACCGACCACTTCTTCACGCGTGTATCCCATTTTTCGCAACCAGTAGTCGGTTACGGTAACAATGCACGCATCCGCATCGACCGTGTGCAACATTGCCGGTGTCGCGCGATAGAGCTGCCGGTATTTCCAGTCTGACCTGAGTTGATCAGACACCTCCATATACAGCGCAAGAGTTCGAAGGAATTTGCCGTCAGGGTTGTACTCGACAATCGAATTCGTCAGGCAATTAACGATGTCGCCATCGCGAGTAAGGAAATCGACAGGTTTTCTTTCCAGCTTGCCTGTGCGCCGCAGCATCGGAAGAAATTCTGTCTCGATGCGGGCAGCGCTGTCGCCGGTAACGAAATCCGCCGGTCGCCGTCCCAGCATGTCATCGCGCTTGTAACCCAGGCGCGAGAGAAACGCATCGTTCACATCGAGGAATCGGCCGTCATCGCCGATCAGCGTCGCCATTGCCGGGGAACGGCGAAAGAGCCAGAGATAGTCTACGGGTGTCAGCATGCGGCGAGTTTATACGAAAAACCGTAAAATGGAACACGGTTTTTCGTAATTCACGGTTTTTCGTGATGAAGCATTATTCGATAAATCATTGTTTTTTATACACATACGGACTTGGCACGAGTCCTGCAATAGCAGTGCGAACATAAATTAAATCGCTTGGCCCAAAGTGGCCGCAAGACCTTCGCAAGGACAGGACGACAGTGAACAAAGGAATACACCTGGCAATCAACGCATCCCTCGTGGCTATCAGTCTCGCGCTCTCCGCAGCGCCGGCACTGGCCGACGAGGCTGCGACCCCCGCTGCCGAGACCAGGAGCAGCACCGAACAGAACAGCCGTGAGAACGCCAAGGAAGCCAATGAGGCTGCCGTGAATGACGCCGTCAAAGCCGTCATAGAATCGAACCGGCTGGATCTTGACATCCGCCTGATCGGCCGCACGTCAGTAACTGTGGCTGCCGGGAAGTAGACACCCCGGCAGTTTCGCTCTGGAGAGCCGCTCGGACACCTCTCCCCCGATTGTCCGAAGCAAACTCTGCGACGCTGGAACCTGGCTTTCAGCCGGGTTCCGCGGGCCGCAGGGCCCGACGGCATTACCCCCGTATTGCCGTTTTACTGGGGAGCCGGGGACCGCTCCGTGTCGGAACGGCCCGCTAAAGAATTCTAGATTTAGTTTCTCCGGCTCCCTTTCTTTTTTGCTCAAACCGGCTGACGAACAGGTCAGGGTTGTTGTCGGAATCGCTCAGTGTTCACACCGCGTTGTTTGGCCATTTGATCGCTGATCCCGCGGCGGACCTTCTTCAGCCACAGACGCGCCCACGCGAACTCCAGCCCGAGAATCGCGAGCCCGATGGGAATTACGACAAGCCCTGGACCCGGCATGACAAGCATGGCAATCCCCAAAAGCAGAATCGTTCCTCCCACAATTCCGATCGCTAGACGTCGAGCGATCTTGTAGGTCAAATGAATTGCTGCATTCATATTCGCGCTGTTGTTCAGACAATTGCCAAGCCATAAATCGCGATCTTAGCAGAGCAAATGTGGGCACCGATAATCCTTGTTTTTTCATAGCTATTCCGTAGCCTTGGCACGCATGAGCAGATTCCCATACTCGTTTCTGGGCTTTATTCCGGCCCTTATTCTGTCACCGGCCATTGCCAGCGCAGAACCGGCAAGGTTGCTGTTGTCGGCGGATACGCCGTCCGCAAGCGTGTCGCCTCGAAATCGCGAGCGATCACCGCTGAACCTCCCCGATCTCGAGTTCCGGTTCACGATCGAAGCGTACTGCGATCAAGCGCTGGTGCCAGCCTCGTTGTCCCTTGCCGTCGCGGATACGCGCCGGTCTTTTCATGCAGGGCAGATCGATTCCGGCGAAATGCAAAGCGTGCCGTTGCGCGTGCCGGCAAAGCAGATCGCGCCGGTGGTAATCGAAAACTTCTGTGTAGCTTCAGGTGCCGACGAAAGCACGGACTCTTTGCAAGCATCGAAATCGACAATCACTATTCGTTCTGCCCTCTCGGCACACGCATCTTTTCTGTGCCAGGGAGATAGCGATCATTCGATGACCTACGCCAGCACATCGCTGGATATTGTCCTGGTTTGTACCGAAGCGAAGGCAGTCGCTACCGATCCGGTTTCCGAATAGCCGAAACGGATACCGGCGATGTCGTTCTCAGCTAGCTGTCGCTCGCGATGGACAGGTGAAATTTGAGAAAGTTGATTGTGCGCTGCCAGGCGAGTTCGGCAACCGCGGGGTCATAGTTATTGCCGGTAGGATTTGCGAACGCGTGTCCGGCGTTCGGATAGATTTCGATTTCGTAATTTTTTCCAAGGTTATCCATCGCCGCCGAAAAAGCGTTGACTGATTCAACTGTGATTCCACGATCGTTCGCACCGAACAGGCCAAGGATGGGAACGTTGAGTGGCTCGAGCCGATCGCGATCGTCGGTCACCTGACCGTAATAAATAACTGCCGCATCAAGCTCGTCCGGAAACAGCAAAGCGGTATTGAGTGACCAGCCACCGCCAAAACACCAGCCCAGGGAACCAATCCTCGGTGCACCCGCGGTATTCTTGAGCCAGCTGTACGCCTGCCGGAGGTTCTCGTTGGCGCTCTCCGGATTCTCAACGACCTGCAGCATCAATTTGCGAGATTCGTCGACCTGCTCGGCCACCTTTCCCCCGTAGAGGTCGACTGCAAGCACGATGTATCCCTCGCCAGCGAGCCGATCCGCCATGGCCCGAATGCCGTCGTTCAGTCCCCACCATTCATGGATTACGATGATGGCGGGCAGCGGATCGACCATATCTGCCGGAAAGACGAAATAGCCGCGAACAAGTTCCTCGTCGACTTCGGCGTATGGCAGGGTTTCCGATACGATCGCGCGCAGTGGCGCCATGTCGGCGGCCGGGCTCGGAGTGGCGACGTCATCCGCATGCTCGCGTGACATCGCATCTACGTTTTGCCGTGCGGCATCGACGCCATTGGCATCGGGTGACTTGGTATCGCATGCAATCAACAATGTGGCGACACTGGCCACTGCCAGGCTTCCAAGGATACTTCCGCGATCTTGCCAACTCATTAATTTTCCCTCGGGCGACACTGTCTTGCCGAAAGTAGTTTAATCGAAACGAGCGGCTTGTTCTGCTCAGTCCGGCTCATCGTCATCCCACTTCTTCAATTTGCTCTTATCCACAGCACGCCATTGTTCCTCGCTCTTGCGAGCATAAATCCATACCTTTGCGATGACGTAGACAATCACGCCAAACACAATGACAAGGATTATGGCGGGTCCATCAGTCATCCTGGGCTCCGGAAACGGCCGCGAATCCGCAACGGATCCTGTTGATGCCAATGCAATTGTACTGATAACGTGCCCCGTCGCCACAGCAACCGGAAATTGTGGCCATAAGTCCATTGATCCGTTTAGCAATCACAGGGTCAGGGGCAATCAGGGATTCGTAATGACCGGCGCAGACAGGACTCGATCCGCAACACGGCGTTTAACGGATTTTGTCGGGGAGTCGTTGCGTGACAGCAATTCTGACCTGACCAGCGGCCCTACGCGCCGTGCCCTGGGTCTCCTTGCAATACCAATGATGCTCGAGATGTCGATGGAAGCCATTTTTGCTGTCGTCGACATTGCATTCGTATCGCGCCTGGGGGTGAACGCCATTGCCACGGTGGGCATCACCGAAGCACTGGTGACCGTGTTGTATGCAATCTCCATCGGGCTGGGCATGGGCGTAACGGCCATGGTGTCGCGACGCACCGGTGCCGGCGATCCGGATGGCGCGGCGCAGGCGGCCGGCCAGGCGATTCTTCTCGGCGCCGTGATAGCGCTCGCGATTGGCATCATCGGTGTGATTTACGCCGCCGATTTGCTGCAAATGATGGGTGCGAGCGGTGCCGTCGTCGAAACGGGACAGCGATATACGGCCGTACTGATAGGCGGCTCGGCCAGCATCCTGTACCTGTTCCTGCTGAATGCCGCGTTTCGCGGGGCCGGCGACGCGCCGGTCGCGCTTCGGGCGCTGGTGCTCGCGAATTCGATCAACATCGCACTCGACCCCTGCCTGATCTTCGGCCTGGGACCCTTTCCGGAGCTTGGCGTTACCGGAGCTGCGGTAGCCACCACGATCGGCCGCAGTATCGGCGTTCTTTATCTCGCCTACCGATTGTTTTCACCGGGTGGCCGGCTGCAACTGCTGCCACGCCACCTTGCCCTGCATGCGGACCTGATCGGCCGCATGGTCCGTTTGTCGATCGGCGGCATCGGTCAGTTTCTGATTGCAACAGCCAGCTGGATTGCGGTCATTCGAATCGTTGCACTATTCGGCAGCGCCCCGATTGCCGCATACACGATTGCCATTCGCATGCTGGAATTCGTGTTCCTGCCCGCATGGGGACTCGGCAACGCGGCGGCTGCGCTGGTCGGCCAGAATCTGGGCGCGGGAAAACCGGATCGTGCGCAGCATACGGCCTATGAGGCTGCGCGTTACAACGCGCTGTTCATGGCTGTACTGGGCATCGTTCTTGTCGCTTTTGCGCCTTTGATCGTCGGGCTCTTCACCAGCGACGAAGCAGTTCTGCCCTATGGCATCAGCTGTCTGAGAATTCTTGGCGTCGGTTTCCCGATCTATGCGGTCGGCATGATCATGGTTCAGGCACTGAACGGTGCAGGTGATACGTACACACCCTCACTGCTCAATTTCATCTGCTTCTGGCTGATGCAGATTCCGCTGGCTTACTGGCTGTCCTCGCAGGCGGGCCTCGGTCCCAATGGTGCCTTTGCTGCTGTTGTTGCGTCGGAGTCGGCCCTGTCCATCCTCGCCTGGCTGGTGTTTCGCCGTGGCAACTGGAAGTCGCGGCAAGCCTGAGCGCATCGCCGGTATACTGCAGCCGGTTTTGCATGCCAGGCAGGGCGCCAGTGAATGACGTACCACTGATCGATATTCGAAACGCGACTGTTTTTCGCGGAAGCACCCGCGTCTTCAGGCATTTCAACCTGAGCATCCCGCAACACGAACCGGTGGCGATCCTCGGCCCGAACGGATCCGGCAAGACGACCCTGCTCAAACTGATCAATCGCGAAATCTATCCGGTACTGGACGATTCGGCCTCGGTACGCATTCTGGGCCGCGACCGCTGGAACGTCTGGGAACTGCGATCGCATATCGGCATCGTCTCGCACGATCTTCAGGCCAACTACAAGAACGATGTCACCGGCCTGGATGTTGTCCTGTCCGGCTTCCTTTCCAGCATCGGCGTTCACGGATTGCTGGCCGACCGAATCAGCGTCAGCCACAAAGACAAGGCATTCGAAATCCTCGAGGAACTCGATGCCACCGAACTTGCTGCCCGGAAATTGAAACACATGTCGACCGGGCAACAGCGACGATGCGTGCTTGCGCGGGCGCTGGTGCACGAACCGGACACACTGATCCTGGACGAACCGACCGCCGGGCTGGACCTGGCCGCGGCATTCGATTACCTGGAACGCGTTCGCAAGCTTTCTGCCGCGGGCCGCAACATCGTACTGGTCAGTCATTCGCTGAACGAGATTCCGCTGGAAATTGACCGGGTCATCCTGTTGCGTGATGGTCAGATCGTCGCCGACGGGCCCAAGGCCCGCGTCCTGACGGAAGACAAGCTGTACGAGACTTTCGGCACCCGGGTCCGGGTGGCCATCATTGACGGCTACTATCTGGCATACCCCGCAGCCGCGAAATCGGATGTCCGCGTGGTCGACTGACGTCCGAGGTCACATAAAGCGTGATTGTTTCGCCAATGGATTTCGAAAACGTGACGGACTACGATGCAGCGGATATCGCCCGGGCTTAGCCTCGATCCATGAATCGCCGTTACTCTTTTTTTTCGTTTGCCTGCACCATCAGCCTGGCCGCCCGGCCTGGTTTCGCGGCGGAGCCCGATCTTGATTCGCAAGTCATTACCGGAGTCACCAACCTCGGCCTCGGCGTATTCCTGATATCCATTGCCGTTGCGCTGCTGCTGACCCTGTTTTTTCGTGCCTCCGCCACGCACCTGGGCAGGATCGTCACCGCGCGCCTCGGCAAGAAGCGCATACGCAAGATCCTGGCCGGGAAGAGCAAGGACTTGCTGGACGACCTCATTCTTCCGGGCGCCTATGGCGGCCTGACTCGCATCGATCACGCACTGCTGACCTCCGGAGGCATTCTTTGCATTCAGACCAAGCACTACAACGGTATGGTGTTCGGCAACGCCGATGAGCCACAGTGGACCAATGTCGACGGTATTTACAGGCGAAAATTCCTGAATCCACTTATACAGAATGAAGGACGCTGCAAAGCGCTGAAGAAAATTGTGCCGGATGTTCCGGTTGCCAACCTGGTCGTTTTCACCGGATCGGTACAGTTTGGTTCGCCGCTGGAAAAAAACGTAATACACGTGCGCGACCTGCATAACTACATCGCCAGATTCGTTTTCGGCCCGTGCAAGATCAGCGACTGGGATGCCGTATGGTTAACGGTGCGAGCCGCCGCTTTGACGGACGAGCAAACCCGCAAAGACTTTGGTGCACAGCTCGGGTTCTCCTGAGTTCTCGGGAACTCGACAGGGAAAAGTCGCGACCTGAGCCTCCTTGGTTATAATCCAGCGCTCGATCCATGAAGAGCGCAAAATCATGTCAGAGATTGCCATCAGTTCCGCGGGCGGTGTGCTCGCCATACTATGCCTCGTTGCCGCCTTCTGGTTTTACGTAGAACAGATGACGCAATGGAAGCTTTTTCAATATTTGCCTCCATTGCTGTTTATCTACGCGACTCCGGTCTTCCTTAACAACCTGAACGTCATTCCGTCTTCGTCGCCGGTTTACTCGGGGCTGAGCAGCTTTGCGTTGCCGGCGTTCATCGTGCTGATGCTCATCAAGGTGAATGTTCCTGCAGCCGTAAAAATCATGGGCAAGGGTGTACTGGTCATGTTCATGGGAACAGCGGGTGTAATGGTCGGTGCGGTCGTCGCATACATGATCGTGCACCGTTGGTTGGCGCCCGACGCGTGGAAAGGTTTCGGAGCCCTCGCCGGCAGCTGGATCGGCGGTACCGGCAATATGGCGGCAGCAAGCGAAATGCTTGGTACGCCACCGGAGCAATTTGGCCTCGCCGTTCTTGCCGACAATGTTATCTATATCGTGTGGCTGCCGATCCTCCTGGCATCGCGTAATTTCGCCACGCAGTTCAATCGCTGGGCAAAAGTTCCGGAAGATCGCCTGCGATTGATGGATGCCGCCGCAAACGTCGCGCTTGAAGAAGATCGGACTCCGGAGATGCGCGACTATATCTTTCTTGCGGCGATTGCCATTGCCGTTACCTGGATTTCCTCGGTCGCAGCGGCGGCGCTATACAGCGCCATGATGAACAGCATGCCCTCGCTGGAAGTTGTGTTGTCGGAATCGACCTGGCGCATCCTGCTGATAACCACGATCGCCCTGCTGTTGTCCGTAACGCCCGTCTCACGGCTGCCCAATGCAACGGCAATGGGTACCGCGCTCATATACATTTTCGTGGCGGGGATGGGCGCGCGCGCCACGGTCGAAGGATTTGGCCAGGCACCGGCATTCCTGCTGGGTGCATTCATATGGATTTTCATTCACGGGGCATTCTGTGTTCTCGGTGCGAAACTGTTCCGCGTCGATGTGCACAGCGTTGCCATCGCATCTGCGGCGAACATCGGTGCAGCGGCGTCCGCTCCGATAGTGGCCGCCTTTCATCGCCCCAGCCTTGTGCCCGTCTCTATCCTGATGGCGCTGATCGGTTACGCGATGGGCAATTACCTTGCGCCGCTGACAGGTCACATGGCTCGATTGGCAGTTGGGCAGTAATGGCTCTGGGTCCAGCCGGAACTGAGCCGATAGTGCGCACATGACATCGCTTCGTCGCCGCATCCAGATTCTCGGCCTTGTGCTTCTGGCAGTGACGGGCATCACTATGACCATACTGTCTCGCCTTTGGGAAGAGCGAGCCGACATAGCCGATCTCGCCTGGCAATACGCCGAACCGGCGGACGGCGAGGCAGGAAGTGTAACGGCTACCTGGTTCGGCGTATCCACGCTGCTGTTTGACGACGGCGAAACCCAGATAATGATTGACGGCGCGTTTACCAGGATTCCTCTGCGGGACATATTGACGCTGCGTCGGGTGTCGTCCGACATCGCCACGATCAACTACGCATTGGCAGAATACCGTGTCGATCGCCTGGCAGCGATCGTTGCGGTGCACTCGCATTTCGACCACGCCATCGACATCGGCCACATTGCGAATCGAAGCAGCGCGGTGGTGCTCGGATCGGAATCAACGGCATATGTGGCCCGCGGCGCCGACGTTCCCGTCGAGCAGTACCAGATCCTGGCGAGCGGAGAATCACGGCAATTCGGCGAATTTACCATCACTCTGATCAATTCGAAGCATGCGCCTATCGGCTTCGGTGACGAAGGCTGGCTCCCGGGACAGATTCGGCAGCCGCTCGTGCAGCCCGCGCGTATCACCGCTTGGCGGGAAGGCGAAAGCTATTCGATCGTGATCGGCCATCCGCGAGGCACAACGCTCGTGCAGGGCAGCGGCGGTTTTATCAAAGGCAATCTTCGAGGCGTATCAGTCGATGTCGTGATGTTGAGTGTCGCCGGACTGGCCGGCCTCGGGCAGGATTACGTTGCTGCGCTTTGGCGGGAGACCGTTGCCGCTACCGGCGCCAGGCGCCTGTATCCGATCCATTACGAAGATTTCACCCGTCCGCTGGGTGAAATTATTCTGTTTCCGGATATCGTCGACAACGTTGCCAGGACCGCCGGGTGGATTAACGAACTGGCGGCCGCCGGGGAGAATCCGGTCGACATTCAGCTTCTGCCCTTCGGCGACGCGATCGTTCTTTACTAGCATCGCGCGCACCTGTCACGCTGCAAACGGCGTGCCAATTCGAGCTCTACCGGCGCTGCAAGCCGGAATTTTCGGGCGTAAGAGAATTCACGAGATAATTTATAGTACAGACCGTAATTGCCCTGATATCGGGTCGTATGCGGGGCCTGAAGTCCCCCGACCTCACGGAGAATCTCGGGGCCTTTCCGCTTGTTGATGCACGCCGTTGTGTCGCGGGAGGAGCGAAACTGTGAAAACGTATATCACGGCCGTTGCCGTTGTCGCTTCGATATGTGGCGGCTGTGCATACAGTACCGCAACCCCGGGCATTGTTGGAATCCAGGGATCGTCCGTACCGAAAGGCGACGAGATAGTCGTCCGCGGCGTCGTAAACGGCTTGCGTAAATTCGATCCCGAGGCAACAGCTGCAAAGCTGAAGAAGAAAATGAAGAGCCTCGGTGAAGACGAGATTAGCGCTTTGTCGCAACAGTACGTAGTCCGGGTGGGAATCAACAGGGCTCCCGAAATCCCGATTCCGATAGGTTGGCTGGTTCTGAGCGCAAGCACAGGCAAAGCCGCCGAACGCGTGTTCTTGCCGGAATCCTGGTCCTTCAACGTAACGGAAATATCAACCGAGCCGAATGTCATCAACGTGGGTGACGTAGTCGATATTCGTGTGCAAAAGAACCGACACTACAACTTTCTGGTGAGTATCCTCCGAAAGTGCTACGAGGATCCGCTCGAAGACGAAAACCCCGACTGGAATATCGGCTGCCACACCTATACAGAGGACGACTGGGGCTCAGACGACTACATTGGCAAGTCCTATCTTTTCACCCGTTTCTGATGTGCATGGTGCAACTCGTCACTGCCCGTAAAGCAGGCACTACGACGATTGAACAATTACCCTTCGAGCACCGGATCGAATTGCCTTTTCATTTTTTGCAGTAACGATTCGATCGCATCGTGCAAATTGACCGCGTCCTCTTTTTCCTGCCGAGAAAGCTGTTTGACCTGATACTCCACCCGGCTAGCCAGGCTTCGATCACCGATCTCGCGCTGGTAAAGCAGCTGCAAGGGTCCGCGCCCGCGAAGGTACTTGGCGCCTTTGGCGCCCGATTCGTGCTGCCGGACCCGCCGTTCGACATCGGTTGATATACCGGTGTAAACACTGCCGTCCGAACAGCGCAGCAGATACAGGCTCCAGACTTCCATTGGCGATTTCTAGCTGCGGTGTGTCCGCGATTCCGATGGAGGATACTTTGCCAACAGACCCGCCGGACGGATGGGGCGTGGCTCGAAGTTGCCGCCGCAATTTGGACAGGTATCGTTTAACACTTCACTCGCGCAGTCGCGGCAGAAAGTGCATTCGAAGGCGCAGATGACCGCGTTCGACGCGTCGGGAGGCAGGTCGCAATCACAATTTTCGCAATTTGGACGGAGTTCAAGCATGCCCGCCCTCGAGCCGGTCTCCAAGAATTCGGAATACTCCGGCTTCGACGTTTGCCCGATTTTCGTCATTGTTGTCGTAGGTAACAACAATTTCCGTCGCGCCCTGTAATTCTGCCGCCGCCTCGCGAAGCTGTAGCGTCAATATGCCACCAGTCATGCGCGCTTCCATGATGAGATCGTGACCGACAAACTCGTTCTCATTCATCTCGATGTAAATCGCGTCATCAAAGTCTTCGCCGTCTGCCCGCATCAGCAGCAAATAATCGTCGATGTCGCCGGATTTCCTGGTTCTGGCAAAAAACAGGATCTTCGCGTCGTTTCGGACGTCGTAAGCAACGGTATCGTAGTGGCGATTTTCGGTCATGAGAACCTTCGATGTGGCTGCAGTGCCACAGTCTACGCGATGTATGGCCGCGTGTATCTACGCTGTGTTTTCGCTGTAGATATCGGTGATCCGAGCATCCTTTTCGGTCCATACACCGGTCAACCAGCGATGAAACCGGCTGCGGAAGTCGCGATCGTTTGTGTAGTCTCCGGAGATCATCCACGGTTCCACGGCACGCTTGTTTATCTCGATTATGATGCGATCAAACTCTCCACACATCATGTCCCAGAATTTTGTCGGACCCGTCGGGTAGACGATGGTGACATCAAGAATAGCGTCGAACATGCTGCCCATAGACGACAGCGCGAGCGCAATGCCCCCCGCGCGCGGCGGCAACAGGTGCCTGAACGGCGAATTGCGTTTGGCCTGTTTTTCCGCGGTTACGCGGGTGCCCTCGATAAAATTGATGACCGTCGTCGGTGTATCGCGAAATTTTTGGCAGGCTACACGAGTCGCCTCGAGATCCTGCCCCTTCTTCTCCGGGTGTTTCGCAAGATAAGACTTCGAGTAACGCTTCATGAAGGGCATGTCCATTGCCCACCAGGCGATGCCGAGCACCGGAAACCAGATCAGCTGCTGCTTTATGAAGAACTTCAGGAATGGAATACGCCGATTCAAGACGGTTTGCAGCGCGACGATGTCAGTCCATGTCTGATGATTGACTATCACCAGATACCAGTCGCTCGCGTTCAGGCCTTCCGTACCGCGAACCTGCCATTGCGTGGAATTACTGACTGACAAAATGGCGGCATTCAACGATACCCAGTTTTCACCCATCGCCATGATCCATCGGGTCATCATCCGGCGGAAAGTACGAACCGGCAGCAGCAGTTTGAAAATCGCGAAAGTGATCAGCGGCAGAAACCAGAAAATTGTATTTACCGCTATCGCGGAGAAAGTCAAAAGCCCCTTTGAGTGCTTTATAGTCTTTTTAATCAATTGATTGCAGCAACCGTTTCGTCGTAACGAGCTGCATTCTAGCCTGAATCGCGCGAACATTATTCTGCTGCGGTGCAATTCAATAGCCTGGCCGGTCCACTCCGGGATGCTCCCGTCTCGGCTTGCAGTTACAATATCGATCCAAGCAACAGCAGAGTAGTCAAGTCATGATGAAGCTGAAGATCAACGGTGAACCCCGTGAATTCGACGTCGATCCGGCGACGCCAGTTCTCTGGGTGATTCGCGAGCAGGCCGGGCTGACCGGTACGAAATTCGGCTGTGGCATCGCGCAATGCGGCGCCTGCGTGGTTCATCTCAACGGCTCGCCGATACGATCCTGTGTAACGCCAGTTAAGGCTGCGGAAGGCCAGGAAATAACAACGATTGAAGGAATTGGTAACGCGAACCGCGGATTGCACGCCGTGCAACAGGCCTGGATCGCGGAACAGGTGCCGCAGTGCGGTTACTGTCAATCCGGCCAGATAATGTCTGCGATAGCGCTACTTCGGCGCAACGCATCTCCCACAGATGCCGAAATCGACACGGCAATGAGCGGCAATATCTGCCGCTGCGGAACCTACCCGCGGATTCGCCAGGGCATCAAGGCCGCAGCGCGAGCGATTGCGGCAACAGCGGAGGATTCGGGCAATGGGTAAATGGACCAGGCGTGCATTTGTAACCACCGGAATCCTGGCAGGTGGCGTACTGGCCGTCGGCGTGGCGATTCGACCGGGAAACCGCAAACTGAAAGTCGCGGGTCTGGTCGCCGGCGAAGATGAAACACTGATCAATCTCTGGCTCAAACTAGGGCCGGACAATATCGTCACCGCGATCGTCCCCCACGCCGAAATGGGCCAGGGTGTGCACACGACGCTGGCAATGATGCTCGCCGACGAAATGGATGCCGACTGGTCGCTGGTCAGGGTGCTCGAAGCGCCCGCGCACCCCGAGTACGCGAATTACGCGCTCGCAAAGGGTTATGCGCTTGGCGACCAGTCGTTTCCGTCATGGCTGCTGCCAACGGTCGACGGATTCTTCCTGCAGGCAACGAAGATGATGAACCTGCAGATTACCGGCGGCAGCACGTCGACGCCGACGACCGGCCTCCACGCGATGCGCGTGGCAGGTGCCGCGGCCAAAGCCGTCCTATTACAGGCCGCCGCGACAGCGTGGGTCGTTCCGCTGAGCGAACTGCGCGCCCACAACAGCGTGATTCACCACGACGCGAGCAATCGCAGCGCCCCCTATGCGGAGTTCGCACTTGGCGCGGCCGAACTGGACGCACCGGTCCTGCCGCGACTCAAGTCGACTGAAGAGTTCGGCATCATGGGCACGAACGTGCAGAAATTCGACATCCCGGCCAAAGTCGATGGAAGCGCGCAGTTCGGTATCGATGCGTCACTGCCCGGCATGAAGTACGCAACGGTTATGGCGGCCCCGGTATTCGGCACTCAGCTCGAAACTGTCGATACCGCGGCGATCCAGGATATGCCCGGAGTGCGCAGGATTGTGAATCTTGGAGATGCCGTCGCCGTTGTCGCCGACGGTTACTGGCAGGCAAAGCAGGCGCTGGACAGGTTGCCTGTGCAATTCACGGCCAGTGACGCCGGGAAACGCGAGCAAAGCGACATTTTTCAGCAGTTTTCCGCTGACCTCGACGACGCCATTGCGCAGGGCAGGGAGGAAACCGACCTGAATAAAGGCGATGCCCGGGCCGCAATCGCGAAGGCCGATCGCATTGTCGAGGCCGAGTACCGTGTGCCGTACCTGGCACATGCCGCGATGGAGCCAATGAACTGCACCGCATGGGTCCATGACGGCGTCTGCGAGTTGTGGCTCGGCACGCAGAATCCGCTCGGCTTCGCGGCCGACGTCGCCAAGGCGATCGATTTTGACCAAGAGAACGTACTCGTGCACAACCAGTATCTTGGCGGCGGCTTCGGCCGGCGGGCATTTTCCGACTACGCTATCCAGGCAGCTCGAATTGCAGTCGATTCTCCCTATCCGGTGAAACTGATCTGGTCGCGCGAAGAAGACATGCGGCACGACCACTACAGGCAGGCGAGCATCAGTCGTTTCAAGGCGGCGCTGAACGACGCCGGCATGCCCGTTGCATGGGAAAACCAGTTTGTAAACAAGCACGATCCGGTCGAGGCACCGTACATTCCCTATGGAATTGACAATCAGTTCATTCACTTCGCCGAGAGCAAGACCCACGTGCCATGGGGTTTCTGGCGCAGTGTCGACCACTCCCTGCATGCGTTTTTTACCGAGTCGTTCATAGACGAAGTGGCGGTTGCGGCCGGCAAGGATCCGTATCGCTACCGGCGCGATCTGTTGTCAGGTGCAACGCGCTTTCGCGATGTGCTGGATCTTGCCGCATCGAAATCCGAATGGGACCGGAAGCTTGCGGAAAACTGGGGACGCGGCATCGCCATTCACAAGTCCTTTGGCACCATCGTGGCCCAGGTCGCCGAAGTCGAAGTCATTGACGGAAAGGTTCGGGTACAGCGTGTCGTGTGCGCCGTCGATGCCGGCTTCGCAATTCATCCGGACGGTATGAAAGCGCAGATGGAGAGCGGCATTGCCTACGGGCTGACTGCCGCGCTGTACGGCGACATCTCGATTGGCCGCGGCGCCGTCGTGCAAAGCAACTTTCACGACTACGAAATGCTTCGCATGAACGAAGCCCCGGCGATCGAGACCTATATCCTCAACAGCGGTGAGGCGATTGGCGGCGCCGGTGAGCCCGGTACACCGGCAATCGCGCCAGCGCTGGCAAATGCCATCTTCGACGCAACCGGTAAACGCATTCGTGAATTACCCGTCAAGCTTCACGATCTGCGCGTGCCGGGCCACTCGGCCAAGGATGTAGCTTAAGTCCGGCCCGAAAAAAACCCCGGCTCCAGGCCGGGGTTTGCGAATTCAGCGGCCGGATTTCGTCAGTCGCTGCGGCTGGTTACCTCCAGCAGGTGGTAACCGAATTGCGTCTTGACCGGACCCTGCACCGTATTGACATCGGCGCTGAAAACCACCTCGTCGAACTCGCGAACCATCATGCCGGGGCCGAATTCGCCGAGATCGCCACCTTGCTTGCCGGATGGGCAGGACGAATGTTTCCTGGCAACTTCGGCGAAATCGGCGCCGCCCTCGATGTCTTTTTTCAGGGCGGCGCACTGTTTTTCAGTGTCCACGAGAATGTGTCTTGCAGTTGCTTTGGCCATTCCTGTTTCTCCGGCTAAGTGTGAATTGCTCACATTATCCGCGAATTTGCGGCAGAATTGGCAGGAAATTCAGGAAGGACGCGATGGCCGAGTATTCCGCGACACCGCTGACCTGGAAACCGGGATGCAAGGTTAGGCATCCCTGAATCGTACGTCGAGGCACATTGATGAGCGTGACATTGCCGCCGCGATCGCAAAAGGACATTGCTGCATTGCTAGCGGTCGTCGCAAGCAGCGATGGCAGTATTGCGACACAGGAAACCGAACGACTGGTGACTGCACTGCGCCGCGGGTTCGGCCTCAAGGCCGGCGCCGCGCTGGAGCTGATCGTCCGGGCAATTGATGAAGTGCCGAATGACCGGGACAACTCGGCGCTGCTGCGCCAACTTGACGTGACGCTTGACAAGGCGCAGAAAGAAGACCTTGTCGTCATGTTGCTGGATGTCATTGCAGCGGACGGTGTAAAGGACGCACAGGAGATTGGCGTGTTCGTTGAGGCTACCAGCGGACTGAATATTTCCGACCGATCACTGGATCGCGCGTATGAGCGATATTTTTCGGGAAAGAGCCGGCGCTGACCGGAAATCCATGACCGAAAAGGACAAACAGGTTCCGCTGCTGCTGTGGCCCGTTTACGCAATGTGGCGCCTGCTTACGTTTATCCTGAATATCACCGGAAGAATCCTCTGCGCCATTCTCGGGCTCGCGATGATGTTTGCCGGCGTAACAATAACGCTGAGCGTGGTTGCCGCCCCGATTGGCGTGCCGCTGGCAGTATTCGGCTTCCTGCTGCTCGTTCGTGCACTGTTCTGATATCGAGATATTCCTTGTCAGTTTCCCGCCTGCAACACATTACGAAAATCGGCGTCGAGCAGATGGGCGACCTGGCGGATAGCCTGCGCAATCCTGCCGTCCTGCGCCTCGAGAACCTCGACACCAATATACCGCCGCCGGCGTCCGCAATCGAAGTAACCCGGCGAGCTGCCACGGACGACGACGCCAACAGCTACCTGCCCTTCCTTGGCATGGATTCGATCCGGCAGGCAGCGAGCCGGCTCGTAGGCGACCGGTGCGGGCATGACTATGACTGGAAGACCGAGTGCATCATCAGCGCCGGCGGACTGTCCGGCGTTCTCAATGTGCTGCTGGCGACACTGGAAGCCGGCGACGAAGTGCTGATGACGGATCCGACTTACGTCGGACTCATAAACCGCGTCCGGCTGGCCGGCGGCGTGCCCCGGTTCGTGCCGCTTGTCCCTTCGGCCAGCGGATGGAAACTGGATACCGCGGCACTTGAAAGAATCGATCCGAATCCGGTGACCGCGGCATTGTTGATGAGTCCGTCGATGCCGACCGGAGCCGTTTTTACTGCAGCGGAATGGAGTGCACTCGCGGCGTTTTGCAGGCGTGCCGACTGCTGGTTGATCAATAACACGGCGATGGAACGCCTTCTGTTCGACGGGCGGGCAGTGATCCATCCGGCGTCGCTGCCGGACATGCGCGAGCGGGTCATCACTGTAGGATCCGCATCGAAGGAATACCGGATGATCGGCTGGCGGGTCGGCTGGATCGTGGGCCCCGCCGGCATCATTGCCGATGTCGCTCGGGTCAGTATCAGCAACGTCGTATGCCAGACTGGTATTGCCATGGACGCGGTTGCGACGGCGATCAACGATAAGAACGACGGAATCGCGGGCAGCATTGCGGAATTGCAGGCGAGGCGCGACTTGATTCTGCACGAACTGGCCGCTTTCCGCGCAATTCCCCCGCACGGTGGATGGTCATTACTCGTCGACGTTTCACCGCTCGGGATCGACGGTCAGACAGCTTCACGCAGACTCCTCGAGTCCGGGGATATCGCAGCCACGGCAATGATCAATTGGGGAAGCAAGCGGTGCGTGAATTTCCTGCGAATCGTGTACTCGAACGAATCGCTGCATAGACTGAAGGGTATTGGAAATCGGTTTCGGAGGGCTTTGCTTTGAAAACACAGCAGAAAAATATTGCCGGCGTGCTGACTGTATTGGCCATGGCGCTTTGCTTTTGGGGCCGCGCCGCGGCAGACGACTCCGTCGGCATTGATAAATTGCGCTGGCTTACAGGGTGCTGGGCGAGCGAAGGCGGCGAATCCGGATCGGGCGAGCAGTGGACCCGCCCGGCCGGCGGTACGCTGCTTGGAATAAACAGAACGGTGCGCGGCGGAAAGACTACCGCGTTCGAGTTCATGCGCATCGTCGAAACCGGCAAGGACGATGGCGAATTGATCTTCATCGCGTCGCCGTCCGGGCAATCAACCGCCACATTCCTGCTTTCGACTATTTCGCAAACTGAAGTTGTCTTTGCAAATCCGGATCATGATTTTCCGCAACGCATAGGTTATCGACGCACTCCGGGCGGCGGACTGCTCGGCTGGATCGACGGCAATATCAACGGACAGGACCGGCGTATCGAGTTTCCTATGACCGCCATCGACTGCCTGGAAGTAGCCGACGTCCGATGAAACACCTGTTGCTCTTAGTGACAGCGGGCGGACTGGTCGCCGGAATATTCTTTGTCGATCCGATTGCTCAGGACCCTGCCTATCATCAGTTTGCCGACGCGCGTCGGCTGCTCGGCATTGCGAATTTCTGGAACGTCGTTTCGAACCTGTTGTTCCTTTATGCGGGCATAAAGGGACTGTATTTCCTGGCCGGAAAGGATAAAGCCGGCATCCTGCCAAGTCTTATCCCGGCTTATCGCGTCTTTTTCATCGGAATATTACTGACCGCTTTCGGTTCCGCCTGGTATCACCTCGCACCTGGCAATGCCTCGCTGGTTCTCGACAGGCTGCCGATGACACTGGCATTCATGGCTTTCTTCGCAATTATCCTGGGTGAGCATGTTGCCGAGCCGTTGGGCCGGCACTCGTTGCTGCCCTTACTGGTTGCCGGAACCGGATCCGTCCTCTACTGGTGGGTTAGCGAGAATCACAGCCAGGGAGACCTGCGACCGTATGTGCTGGTCCAGTTCCTGCCGATGTTGCTCATTCCGTTGACGCTTCGCTTGTACCCGTCGCAGTTCGACCGGACAGGCTTTCTTTGGCTGATGATTGTCGTGTACGCCTGTTCGAAACTTTTCGAATACGCCGACTACAATGTATATAACATCGGCGGACTGATCAGCGGGCACTCCATCAAGCACCTGGTTGCGGCCGCGGCACCGTTGCTGTTTCTGCATGGGTTGCAAACACGCCGGCCGCTTGTTGCAGCTGCACGGGAACGAAAGGCTGTGGCTGCGGAATGAAGCCAGTTGTGCGGACGCCTGTCATGGCGTGATCCACACGACCTCCAAAATCTCCGTAAGCCCGGCTTCGCGAAATTTCGGTGGGCAGTTCGCCAAATCGTCCTTTTCCGATACTCGACGCAATCCGGGCCACAGTTGCTGAATCTCGTCGGTCTTAACGGAATACGGCGGCCCCGCCACTACCGACTGTTCGTATTCCAGCGTCACGACCAGTCGCGATGCACCCGGCTTCAACAGACTGTCAGTATGCCGCGCGTACTTTTCGCGAAGGACGGGTGGCATTGCAACCAGCGCGCCGCGATCGTACAACGCGTCGAAACGCTCCGCTGCAAATCGGAAGTAGTCGCCGCAGCAAATGCGGATGTTTCTTTCGTTTCCTGAATAGATGGTCATTTCACCGAGCTCGCACACCGAGAACGTCAACTCGTTTTCATCGAAAAAGCTGCGGGCGGCAATGGGTGACAACTCGACTCCCGTCACAACGAGTGAACGTTCTTCGAGCCACAGGAGATCAAGGGTTTTGCCGCAAAGGGGAACGAGAACCCGACTCTTGCCTGGCAGCGCAGACCAGTACTTCCTGAGTGCAGCATTGCCAGCCGCCTCGTGCCAACCGATGCGGCCCTGCTCCCATCGCGAATGCCAGTCCTCGGCCATCCGGCGTGCCGTCAGCGCAGAAACCGCATGCGATCCGACAGACCGTCATCGAGGCCGGCGACACGCCCCGCCGGCACAAGTGCCAGCACGAGAAAAACTACCAGCCAGATTGCATCGTGGTTGGATCCGGCGAGGAATGATTCCCCTTTCGCCCACCAGAAATTCGTTACCAGGAACGCGCCGGCGAAAGACGCATATCGTGTGGCAAGTCCAACTATCAATGCCAGCCCGATCGAGAGCTCGCCCCAACTGACCAGAAATGCGAATAATTCCTTGTTGGGCAAGACTGCGAATTCGAGAAATGGACGATAAAAACCGTAGCTCGATTCAAGTCTAGATTCGAGAAAGCCGCTCATGCCATCGACAAAATTTCCGCCGCGGAGTTTGCCGAAACCGTGCCATGCAAAGAACACTCCGGTATAAATCCGCAGCAATGCCACCGGCCAAAGTTGCGGGCGTTTTCGTGTTCTCGAGTCGATGCGATCGACCATGCGATGGTCCTCTATTGCTTTGGGCTATGTTAGCACCGCAACTCACATTCCGCTGCGATATGAGCGAGCGTAATTCCGTGTGTTTACGCGTGCAGCCCACAGGCGTTACTATCCCGGGCTCCGCCAGCTTCCGGCGGTGCCAGCCAGTCACGGAAACGGCGCTGATGCTGTTTACATATCATTGAAGGATCTTTGTTCATGGCAAGCGCAGTTATCATCGACGGCAAGGCGAAAGCAGCAGAACTATCGGAATCCATCGCCAGAGATGCCGCAGCCCTGCTAGCGTCAGACAATCTGCGTCCGGGGCTTGCTGTCGTCATTGTCGGTGAGGATCCGGCCAGCCAGGTCTATGTTCGAAACAAGAAAAGAACCGCGGAGAACTGTGGATTTCACTCCGTTCAGCACACGCTGGCTCCTGACACGAGCCAACAGGACTTGCTGGCCCTGATCGACGAGCTCAACAACGACAAGAAAATTCACGGAATCCTCGTGCAGCTGCCGTTACCAAGGCATATCGACGAACTGGCAGTTACACAGGCGATTACGCCGCGAAAAGATGTCGACGGCTTTCATTTCCTTAATATTGGCAAACTGACTGCAGGGCACTCCTCTGATGCATTCGTGCCGTGCACGCCGGCCGGTTGCATGCTGATGATCGAGGATCAACTCGGTAAAGACCTGTCCGGATTGAATGCTGTCATCATCGGACGCTCGAACATCGTCGGCAAACCGATGGCGAGCCTCCTGTTGCAGGCGAACGCGACCGTAACTATTTGCCATAGCCGAACGAAAGATCTCAAAAACGTTGCGCGTCGGGCCGACATCCTGGTCGCCGCAGTCGGGCGTGCAAACATGGTCAGCGGGGACTGGATCAAACCGGGGGCAACGGTAATCGACGTTGGCATCAACAGGGTGGAAATCGAAGTTGATGGCACGAAGAAGTCCCGACTAACCGGTGATGTCGATTTCGCCTCGGCAGTGCAGGTTGCGGGAGCAATTACGCCGGTTCCGGGCGGTGTCGGGCCGATGACGATCATGATGCTGATGTCGAACACCCTGGCATCGGCGCGACAAGCAGTCAGTCGTGACTGATCGATCCGATCAGCCCCGTGCTCGCGGCGAAGCGTTCCGCACGATCTGGCAGAAGCCGGACGATCCGCGCATTGTGCAGATCATCGACCAGCGCCGGCTTCCTCACGAGTACGTCATTCACGACCTGAAGACCTGGGAAGATGGCGCAAACGCTATTAGCGAAATGCTGGTCCGTGGCGCGCCCCTGATCGGTGCAACGGCGGCCTGGAGCCTTTACCTGGCTGCCGTCAGTCCGGGTGGCGGGGACAGGATTTCACTACTGATGCAGGCAGCCGAAAAGCTGGGCAGTACCCGGCCAACGGCGGTCAATCTGCAGTGGGCCATCGATCGTGTCATGGCCGTCGTTGCCGCCGGTGGAAGCCAGGATATCGTCGGCTTGCTGCAGCGAGAAGCCACAGCCATCTGCGACGAGGATATCGAGATTTCGAAAGGCATCGGACGTCACGGCCTGGCACTTATCGAAGAAATCTCGAGGCAGAAGTCAGGCGGGACAGTGAACATCCTGACACATTGCAACGCCGGCTCACTCGCAACGATCAACTGGGGCACGGCCACAGCGCCAATGTACTTCGCCCATCAGAAGGGCATCAATATTCATGTCTGGGTCGACGAGACGAGACCGCGCAACCAGGGTTCGCAACTGACCGCGTGGGAACTGGCCGAAAACGGCGTTCCACATACCGTAATCGTCGATAACGTCGGCGGTCACCTTATGCAGCACGGCATGGTGGACCTTTGTATTACGGGAACCGACAGAACGACGCGCAGTGGTGACGTTGCCAACAAGATAGGCACTTATCTCAAAGCGCTGGCAGCTCATGACAACGGAGTGCCGTTTTACGTTGCATTGCCGTCAACGACCATCGACTGGACCATCGACGACGGCATTCGTGACATTCCTATCGAGGAGCGGGACGCGACCGAGGTGTCCCACGTTTACGGTCGCACAGCATCTGGAATGGCCACAGTACAAACTGTCGCCGCCGGTTCACCGGTCATGAACTATGCCTTCGACGTAACGCCCTCCCGTCTCGTTACGGGCCTGATCACGGAATGCGGGGTTTGCGAAGCCAGCGAAGCCGGACTGGCCGGCCTTTTTCCGCAGCGGGCTCAGCGTACGTGACTATTGACGAGGGCTACACAAAATTCGTCTGTGACTGGACCGAGTGCGCCCTGCCCGATCTGGCGGAGATCGCGGAACTGTGCCGTTGGAGAAAACCGCTTTTCGACGCCGGTCTTATCGGTGTTTACGAGGATATCGGCATCGGCTTCGGCAATATCAGCGTTCGTATCGGCAGAAGCCCGGACTTCCTGATCAGTGGCACCCAGACCGGGCATCTGCATGAGCTTGCCGCAGAACATTTCGCACTGGTTACGCAGGCCGACTTCGATCGGAACCGTGTATCCTGCAGCGGGCCGATACAGGCCTCTTCCGAATCGATGACACATGCAGCCCTGTATCGAATCGATGAATCCATCGGTGCAGTGGTACATGTGCATAGCGAGCAGCTTTGGCGACGGCTTAAAGGATCCATTCCGACAACTTCCGAGGACGTCGCCTATGGAACGCCGGAGATGGCCAGGGAGTTCGCGCGAATCTATCGGGTATCGGATTTCAGTAGCTCTGGAATTGCCGTCATGGGCGGCCACGCGGAAGGCATCGTCAGCATTGGCAGCTCATTGGCTGTAGCGGCAACGAGAATTCTCGAGTTGCAAAATTCGAACCGGCCGAAAGGTTAAGCGCTCTCTGAAAATCGTCAGTTCTCGCTGTTCGAAGCCAATATCGGGTCCAGTCTGAATCTGAAGATGCGGCAGGTTTTGAGGTTCGATTTGGTTTCGCCACGCTTCAACGGCTCGTAAGTCGACGCCCGTATCGCTTTCATCACGGGCTTTTCGAAAATCCTGTGGGTACTGTCGCGAATACTCGGCCGGATAATCTGTCCCTTGGCGTTTACGGTGAAACAAACCGTTGCATCGCCCTCCATTCGATCGCGGCGCGCGACGTACGGATACTTCGGAAACGCCGTTATTGCCGGGCTACGTTCGCGCTCGGAATCGGAAACATAAGAATCGTTTTGCCGACTTTCCTGTGGTGTCGAAAGACCGGGCAGCATGGCCCCAAGCAGTGCCAGAGTGGCCGCAGGATACTGCGAATCAGTAGTCTTTCTCACTTTCCGCCTTGCTGCGTCGCTGACGGTCATCGATCTCAACCGCCGGGGCGACCGGATATACGGCATCCATGTAAATGGCGCGAGCTACCTTGACTGTGCGCGCGCCAGGATTGAGTTCCTCGGCACGTTTCAAATCCTGATCTGCTTTCTCGTACTCCTTCATCTCGAGATAAATCACAGCCCTGTTGTTGTATCCGCGCCAGTGATTTTCATTTCGCTGCAGCAACATCTCGCAGTACTCCATTGCCGTATCCAGCTTTCGCAGCCGAATGTAACCGGCGCACAGATTCGACAGTGCGGCCTCCTCTTCGCGCTTGCCAAGCGCCATTTTCAGGCCTTCGTGCGTAAGCCGCACCCCCTCCTCGACATTGCCCGCAAGCAGAGCTTGTGCGCCGTCGTATAGTGGCGGGTTCCGCTGACCGATAGTCGTAACCGGACCGGTTTGCGACTTCATCCTTTCGGCGTTCTGTGCCTGCACCAGCGGCGCCGCCAGAATGAGCGCGACGACCTGAAGCCACGGTCTAATGCGGCCGTTCATTTTCCTACCTCCGGCATCGCTGCCCCGACTGCATCGTGTTCTCCGGACCTGATGCCCCGGGGCGCCGGGAGCGGCGCGATCCGGGATAGATCCGTCGTTCTTCTCAGACCAGATTCTGGCGAAAAAATTCAATCGTTCGCTGCCATGCAAGCTCGGCTGCCGCCTGATCGTAGCGAGGCGTCGTATCGTTGTGAAAGCCGTGGTTGCAGCCTTCGTAGGTGTATTCGATGAAGCGCTTGCCCGAGGCCTCCAGAGCAACCCGATACGCAGGCCAGCCGGCGTTTACTCGCTCGTCCAGCCCACCGTGATGGATCAGCAGCGGCGCGTTTATTCTGGCTACGTCCGCGGCTTCCGGCTGACCGCCATAGAACGCCACTGCCGCGCCAAGGTCGGCAACATTTACCGCCAGTGCGTTTGCCATCCAGCCGCCGAAGCAAAAACCCACGCATCCGACTTTTCCGCTACAGGCTTCGTGACGCTGCAGATATCGAACCGCCGCAATGAAATCGTTCAACATCTCGTTTCGATCCCGTTGCTGTTGCAGGGCTCGCCCCTCATCGTCATTGCCCGGATAACCTCCCAAAGGCGTCAGTGCATCGGGCGCGAAAGCGACAAACCCGGCCACCGCGGTGCGCCGGGCTACATCCTCGATATACGGATTCAGGCCACGATTCTCATGTATGACAACGACGCCCGGCAGTTCACCCTCGGCATTTGCCGGCATCGCGAGGTAACCGCGCATATTACCGCCGCCCTGCGGCGAATCGTACTCCCGGTAGCCGACCACGATAGAAGGGTCGTCGGGCGACACCTGTTGGGCGAGCGCATAATTCGGGCTCAGCAACTCCAGTAAAGCCGCGGCCGACAGGCCGGTCGCCGAGAACGACGCTGCCTGATCGAGAAACTGCCTGCGGCTGATCAGTCCGTGCACATAAGCATCGAACATTCCCAGGACTTGCGGATCATTTACGAGATCTTTCTTCATGCGCACCACCAGTAGGAATTCCGACTAGCCCGTGATGTAGTGCTCGAGTTGCTCGATCGCTTCTTTCTGATCGGCAATCACCGCCTTGACCAGGTCACCGATTGAAATCATGCCGACGACCTGACCTGCATCGACGACCGGCAAATGCCGGATACGCTTGTCGGTCATCAAATTCATACAGTGATCGACTGAGTCATCCAGGGCTGCCGTGATGACTTTTGCGCTCATGATCTCGCTTACCGGTGTGTTGTGCGACGACCTGTCCTTCAGGATGACTTTGCGCGCATAGTCTCTTTCGGTCACGACGCCGGCGAGCTTCGTGCCCTGCATGACTACGAGCGCCCCGATCCCTTTTTCCGCCATCAGCTTGATAGCCCCGAGCACCGATTCCGTTGGCGGTACCGAAACTACATTCGATCCTTTCGAATCAAGAAGATGCCTGACAAGTTTCATTTCCTCTCCCTTGTGGCTGTGGCCGATGCTTTGCTGCCGGCCCTTCGAATTTTCGTTATTCTAGTTCATTGCAGAGAGTATCGCTTTCCCCTGATGACATAAATGACGGACGGATCGATAGCTGCAAGCCATTCCACGCACGAATACAGTTGCAATTATCGGCCGATATTGTCAATTTGCCGCGATCGGGAGGCCGGCAATGCCATCGACAGGCGAGTTGAGACAATCGGACCCCGTATCCGGGCGCGCCCCGGATACGACGCCATGTATAGACGCACGCGAGCTGTTGTCGGCCGATCCGGTCGTACGCAGGAATCTCGTCGAGCAAGCCGGCAAGACCTGTCACGAATTCAGCTTCTTCTATTTGACTCACGCCTTCGATCACAGCCCGGTCGCGGCCAATGCGTTCCGGCAAATGCAGACCTTTTTCACATTGCCCGACAACGACCCTCGTAAAATCGCGGTCGACAACCGTAACAAGTACGGAAGCTATGGCTGGATGCCGATGTTCGGCGAACCCGCCTATCAACCTGGAACTGTCGCGCACGTGGAATCATTCGATTGCGGTCTGGAGGGCGGACCCGGGGCGGGAAAAGACCTCGAGGGACAGAATGTATGGCCGGACCTGCCACAATTTCGCGAGGACGTATGTGAATTGTGGAACTCGCTGGCGGCGCTGGGCGCCGCCATGCTCGAAGTGCTGGCGGAAATCGCGGGGCTTGATAAATCTTTTTTCCGAAGTCGTTGCAATTCACACGAGCTCAGCACACTGCGACTCCTGCATTATCCGGGAGGACCTGCTCCCGATGCGCTGCGCGACGTAGGAATCGCGGCACACACGGATTTCGAATGTATATCGCTGATCCTGCAGACCGCGCCTGGGCTGGAACTCACCGACGTCAACGGCAGATGGCTCGACACTCCCGCGCGCAGCGATCAGGTCATCGTACTTTTGGACGACATGCTCGAACGCTGGACCAACGGTTTTTTCAGGGCAACGGGGCACCGGGTGCGTCGAACCGCAACGCCGCGATACAGTGTCGTGCTATTCAACGCCGTCAACGCCGGGCTGACCGTCTGCCCGTTGCAACAATTTGTCAGCGAGGCCACACCGGCACGCTACACGGCGACTACTCAGCGACAGCACATCGACAGCGAAGTCAGGCGTGCAGAACGATTGCGAATCCCGTAATAGTCGAACAAATTCACGAGAGAAGCGGGCAGCTCAACGTTCAAACTGCTTCAAAAGACGATCGAGATCCTGTCGCGACAGCCAACGGGTACCCAGTATCACGCCATGTATACGCCGGGAATTGTCTATGTCATCGAGCGGATTTCCATCGAGCAGAACCAAGTCGGCATCGAGACCGGTCTGCACGGTGCCAAAACGCGCCTCCTGGTTCAGGAAACTGGCTGGATACACCGTGCCCGTTTGCAGTGCCTCGAACGGGCTGAGACCCGCTTCCACCAACATTCTGAGCTCACGGTGAATTGAAAATCCCGGCACATTGAATACCTGGGGTGCATCGGAGCCGAGCAGCAGTCCGGCGCCCGCACGATGCAGCGCAAGTATCAGCTTTCTACGCAACTCGATCGCACGTTCGACCGTCGACGACTTGTATGAAACGTCGTTCAGGAACCCCAATTTTGCTTCCTGCCAATTGCTGACCGTGCCGGATGGCATGTATTTCATTTCCGGCCACTGGCTCATCCTGCGCACGTCTTCGGCGGACACGAGATGCTCGAACAATGCCTCCGTCGGCACGTTCCACACGCCGGCATCGGCCGTTTCCCTCGCAATCCGGGCAATCCTGCCTTCATCGGCAAGGTCGGCGAGAAATACACCGAAGAAACCACCGTAGCCGCCCGACGGATCGTCGTTTGCCTTGAGTAGCGAGACCATGTAACCGTCGAGATGGTCTATGGTCGCTATGCCGGCAACCAGCGCTTCCTCGATCGGTACGTCTTCCGGAACGTGTCCGGCGAAAGGCATGCCCAGCTCCCGGGCCGTGTCCGCAACTGCATGGAATTCGGCGTTGCTGAGTCCGGGATGAATCTTCAGGAAATCGTATCCGCCCCTGTGCTGCTCCCGGACCATTTCTGCGGCCTGCGCCGGGCTACTGACGCTATTGCCATTGAACGAAGGCCCGGACGTAAACAGGCGCGGGCCGAGAACTTCGCCATGCGCCAGCTTTTCCCGCAACTCGAGATGCGAAGGCTGGCCGAGCATGCCGCGTATCAAGGTAATTCCGTTCGCCACAAACAAGCCGAGCACCCGGTCCAGGTCCTTCGACGTCGCTCCGGGAACGTGTGCGTGCATTTCAGACAACCCTGGCATCAGGTAGCGGTCCGTACCGTCGATGATTTTGGCGTCTTTCGGTATGGGCGTTTTTTCTACTTCACCTATCGCCGCAATCCGTCCATCGATCACGACCACCGTACGCGCAATGAGCACTGCTTCCGATGTCATCGGAATGACGTTTACGTTGACAATCGCGTACGTACCTGCCAATACAGCGATCGGGTTCAGTAACAAAATCGCAAAGAGCAAATGACGGGATTTCACGATGTGGATTCCGGTCGGTTGGAAACGATTGGACAACACATCATTCGCAAGTTCCGCTGAGGATTGCCATCAGATAACCTGCCTCAGAGTGTCCCGGCTGATGTTGCCGCCGCAAACCAGCACGACGACGTTCTTTCCGGCAACGTTTCTGCTGTCGGCGATCAACCCGGCAAGCGCGACACCGGCCGCTCCCTCTATGAGCATGTGATGTGAATCGATGAATGCGCGCATTGCCTCCGCGATCTCTTCCTCGGAAACCACAATGTAATCCGTCGTAATGTCGCGGCAGATATCGAATGTGACTGCATCGGACTCGATACCGCCTGCTGTGCCGTCTGACAGGGTCGGAAGACCGGGCATGTCGACGACTTTGCCGGCTCGCACCGATTCTGTCATCACAGCAGATGCCGCCGGCTGGCAGGAAACAATGCGCAGATTTTTGTTGATCGTCTTCAGGATTGTTCCAACACCGCTGAGCAGTCCTCCGCCGCCTACCGCTATATAGATGGCATCGACGTCGGGCAGCTGGCGGGCAATCTCGACACCACAACTTCCCTGCCCGGCGATTACGGCGGCATCGTTATACGGTGAAAGATAACTCATACCGTGTTCAGCCGCGTATTCCCGGGCATGTGTTTCAGTGTCCAGTCCGTCCGTGCCGAAGAACCGCACGTCTCCTCCGGAACGACGTATCGAATCCACTTTGGCCGCCGAGGTCTTTTCCGGTACGAAGATGATTCCGCCAATGCCTAGCTTGCTCATGGCGTAAGCAATCGCCGCACCGTGATTTCCACTCGATGCCGCGACCCCGCCACGCTGTCGCTCTTCTTCAGTCATGGTCAGCAATTTGTTGAACGCGCCACGAACTTTGAACGATCCGGTCAATTGAAGGTTTTCGAGTTTCATCCAGACGCGGGCTCCCGTCATCTCGCTGAATGACGGTGAGAATTCAAGCGGCGTCTCGCGTACGTGCGCTTTGATACGGTTTGCCGCCAAGGCGATGTCGGCAGGCAGTCGGTCTCTGTTCATGCTGCAACCCTAACCCAGATCGGTTTCATCGGACATGCACAGTGGGTGATTATTTCTTGCCGCCGGATCGACCGTGCGGTTTCGGTCACACCAGCCGGCGGTGCCATTGCATTACCTGGCGCCGCCGGCTGTTTCCTCATACATCTAACTCAGGAAGTTTTTTCGGCAATGCGAAACCTTGACGGCTCGCCGTCGCCACTTGCAACACAATAAGCCGCATAGTGTTTCGCGTCCTCTCCACTGAATACCGACGTCTCAATGGCAAATGCATAGGCCAGTCCGGGCCTGTCTTTCTGCTTGACCACATGACGTACTCGCTCGGCGTCCAGCAGGTTCAGGGTTGCGTTTACCGCCGACAGGCAAGAGTCGACTTCACTGGCGAAGGGCAGTTTGCCGTCGTCCGCCATGCTCGGCGTGTAAAGACCGATCGACAGAATCGTCATCGCGGCAACAGTGCTCAGTCTCTTGGTGATCTTCATAGTAGTTTCCTCAGGTGAAAGGCCTTTCGGGCCGGGACAGCATGAAACAGAACAGATGTTCTGATTTGCTCAAAAAAAGGGCCGTCGTTCTTCAGTCTTAATACCGTCAGGGGCAGATTCAGAATGATCATTCTGTTTTTACCAAATTTTTTTAGCGGGTGAGTGCCAGCATCGTGTTATCGACGTACGAGTCCAGGGTTTTTTTCGGAAAGCCCGCTCGGGCCAGCACGATCATTCCGAAAAAAGCGCCGGTCAGGTATTCGCCGGCTTCGTGCAGGTCCAGGTCCGGCCTGACTTCGCCGCGTTTTCGTGCATTTTCGAGTCCAACGGAAAATGCTTTCGACATGCGACGGAGAAATTTCTGCAATACATCCTTGATTTCGCTGTCGTGGGGCGCGAGTTCCATCGCAGTGTGACAAAGCATGCAACCGCGTTGATCATTGCTGCCGAAAAGCTTGCCAACGCGCTCGTCAAAAATGGACCGGATGTGCGCGAGCGACGCGTCCGGTTCCAGCAGACGGAGAAACGATTGCTTGCCCATGCCGTCGGCATAGCGTTCGAGCGCCTGCTCGAAAAGCTCTCGCTTGTTGCCGAAGGTCCCGTATATCCCGTAGCGGCTGACACCGGTCGCCTTGACGATGTCGTCCATCGAGGTTTCCGAATAGCCCCTCGACGAAAAAAGATCGACCGCGCGTGAGAGCGCCTGTTCGGGATCGAATGCTCGGGTTCTGACCATGGGAAAGCAGAATAGTCATTCTGTTTTGTGCTGTCAAGCCGAAAACCGGCCGGTGTCAGAGCTTTCCTGTCGAAAACGTATCACAGCTGTCGGGTTCACCCTGTTCCAGGCCCCGTTTGAACCAGCGCCGCCGTTGTTCGGAAGTGCCGTGCGTAAACGAGTCCGGAGTTACCGTCCCGCGAGTCTGGCGCTGCAGCCGGTCATCACCGATGGCGCTGGCGGCATTGAGAGCCTCCTCAAGGTCGCCCTCTTCGAGCAGCAGGTTTTGACTGCGTTTCGCCCAGACGCCGGCCAGGCAATCCGCCTGAAGCTCCAGCTTGACGGATAAACTGTTGCTTTCCGGCTCGCTGAGTCGCTGCCGCATTTTCTGAACTTCTCCGGAGATGCCGAGGAGATTCTGCACGTGATGACCGATCTCATGGGCAATCACATACGCTTGGGCAAAGTCTCCGGGGGCACCGAATCGCTGTTCCAGTTCCTGGTAGAAGCCGAGGTCGATATACGCGTTCTGGTCCGCAGGACAGTAGAACGGGCCCATCGCTGCCTCGCCCAGGCCACAGGCCGAACGCGTGGCGCCGCGAAACAGCACCAGCCGCGGCTCCTCGTAGCGTTGACCCTTTTCCGCGAACACTGCCTGCCAGACCTGTTCCGTGTCTGCGATTACCCGCGATACGCGGTCAGCCAACGGGTCGTTAGCCAGATCCTCGCCCTTCGGATGACTGGCCGAATCTGACACCGATGCTGTCTGCATGCCTTCGATCAGGAAACTCGGATCTATGCCGAAATACAAGGCGGCCAGGATGACCACAATCGTTCCGATGCCTCCGCCGACCAGGCGATTGCCGCCGCCTGCGCGCCGATCGACAATGTTTTTGCTATGTCGATTGCTTCGCCAGCGCATGCCTGGTTCCCGGAATCACGAATCGCACCTTCCGCATGCGGCCGGTTTACTGCAAGGCCAGCTGCTGATACGTCGGCGGCGGTTCGAACAAAGATGAACCGATCTTCTCGCTGCGCGCTCCCGTCAAACGGGATTCGCTCTCCAGCTTTCCGCTTGCATCGTAGTCGCGCGAAAGTACCGGATAACCGTCAAGCTCCTCCATGTAGGCAAACATTTCCTGTTGCCGGTCCATAACTTCCAGGCCACCGGCACCGGCAAACGCGTTGCGCATGTTCTCGAAGAAATCCGCGAGTTCCATCATCGCATGAGCCGCCTGCCTCCCCTCCGGCATGTCGTTCCATGGCGTAACACAGAGATCCCGTATCTTCCGTCCATCCTGCATTACGTCGTAGTACTTGCATGAACGTCCTGCAATTTTGTCGTTCCTGCCGGTGGCTCGCAGCTCTGTTTCCGGCGCCGATTGCTGTTCCTGGGACAGTGGCCGTTGAATCATCTGCTCAGCCAGCGCTCTCTCTTCCGGTGGCATTGCCTCCAATGCCGCCTCAGTCTGTTCCATCGCCGCGCGAACCTGCGCCGCCATTCTGTCCATCGTCGGCTGATCGATCACGTAGTACTCCTGAGCCGTATGATCCATCGCAACCATTTCTTTTTTGTTGCTCCGATAGATCATACCACCCGACTCGTTGCTGCTGACCGAGGTAATCTCGATACGTGATTGCTTGCCTTCCGTCGAGATCTCGACCGTTCCAATAATCGGCGGATTCTCTGAATACTCGGTAGTCTGGAGTTCGAGCACAGCGCCGCCAAGCGCGGTACGACTCGCCATGACCACTGCCATCAGAACAACTGCTAATTTCGGCTGCATGATCTCGCTTCTCTCGGATGCTTCGGAAAGCGCGAATTGTACGCCAATTACGAGATGATTCGCTTTCCTGTTACCATTTTGTATGCCTTTCCTGTCACGCCTCAGCCTTCGCCTCCTCGGTATGCTGCTGGCCGTTTGCGCCGCCATCTATTTGCTGCGCGCCGTCGATTCCAGAAGCATGCCAGATCTCGGGCCGGAGCACCGCGTTTCGTTTGAGGCTGAATTCTCCGCGGACAAGGAAAACGAAGTCGACTGGCAAACCTATGTGCAAATCGAAGATGCGCTTGCGGCAGAACTGGATACGGAGATCCGAAAAAGTGGACGAAGCAACAGCTTACTGGACCGATATTCGGCAGACAGCCTGACCTTTCCCGGCCGTTTTGACCGCAACTGGAATCGATCCTTCGAAATCCCGACACAGGATGCTCAAGGAGCTGCTGTACTTCTGCACGGCCTCACAGATTCACCCTACTCGCTGCTATCAATTGCCGAAACGCTCGCCGGCGCCGGCTACAATGTCGTCGTGCCGCGAATGCCGGGCCATGGATTTGCCGTTGGCGGATTGCGGCAAGTGCATTGGGAAGACTGGACAGCTGCCGTACGAATTGCGGTTCGTCACGCAAAGCAGCTTCCCGGAGGTGATCAATCACTTGTAATTGCGGGGTACTCGAACGGCGGCCTGATCGCGATCGACTACGCGCTGAGATGTGTTGACGAAAACGTGCCTTGCCCCGACGCACTGATTCTCCTGTCACCGGCAGTTGCAGTAACACCGCTTGCAGCGGTTACGAATTGGCACTCGGTAATCTCCTGGATTCCTTTTTTCGAAAAATTCGGCTGGCTTTCTGTCTTGCCGGAAATCGACCCATTCAAATTCACGTCTTTTCCCAAGCGAGCCGGGTGGGAAATTTACAGAATCTCCCGGCGCGTCCATCGACAGCTCGAGACCCCGGCCAGGGTTCGCGTGCTTCCCCCGATTCTTACCTTTCAGTCTGTCGTTGATGACACTGTCAGTTCGGCGGCAATAGTCGAAAATCTCTACAGCAAATTGCCGGCCAATGGCAGTGAACTTGTCGTTTACGACGTTAATCGCAATAACACCGCCATTCACCTGATGAGACAGAAACCCGACGATCCGCTGGAACATTTTTCGTCGGTTGCACCGCTGGCATACGGAGTTACTGTGCTGCGAAACCGGGATGTACACAGCAACCAAATCGACGCAGCGACTTTGACTGCGGGCAGCACCGGCGTTTCTACTACGCGTACCGGTCTTTCTTGGCCGACGAGCGTCTATTCCCTCTCGCACATTGCTTTGCCTTTCCGATCAGACGACCGATTGTACGGCGATGGCAGGACTATGGACCCGGATGATTCCGACGTTGTTTTCGGTGCAATGGCACCGCGTGGAGAGCGTGGCGTTTTGTTGCTTTCCCCGGAGTTTTTTCTGCGCGCCAGACACAACCCGTTTTATGAATATCAGGCAGCAACGATTCTTCGGTGGATTGCTTCGAACTAAATGTGGAAATCGCCGCTGACATTTTTTTGCAAGCTGATTTAACAAAATCCGGAAACCATTTGGTGTCGCAATTGACAGTCAGTTTCGGACTGTGCAACGATTCTTGTTCGTTTTGAAAAAGGCACACTCTTCGAAAGAAGGGGCCGCAAAGCCACCGGTCTAAGGGGAAACCTATGACAGCGGGGTTGCCAGTACGATTCTGCCTTTACAGCAATTTTTCCTGCTGTGGCCTGTCGGCCTGACATCCGCGAAGTCGATGCTCCCTCGTTTCCTGCGACCGCAGTGGCTCTGAATCACGGAGTCCAAAATGTCAGTTACAGCAGAAAGTCTTCGACGCTCCGGAAGTTACCAGCTGCGAAAACCTACCGAAGCGACAGTACTGCGGCCTGCCAACCTGCCGGAGTTGCGCAAAAGCCTGAGTCCGAACTCGTCATACGCCCGGCCATTCAGGCCCCGGGGTGCGGGCAGTTCTGCCACGGACTGCGCTACGGCGGCGCTCGGCACTGTCATCGACATGACGGCTTTCGATCAGATCGTGAACATCGATGCCTACAACGACACCGTCGTTGTGCAAGCGGGTGTACGGATCGGGCAGCTGTCACGTGCTCTCGCGGATCAGGGGCTGGAACTTGCAGGATGCCACGATCTCGTAAACAGAACCGTGGGCGGCTCCATCGCCGGCGGTTGCGTCGGACCCGGCATCGCGAACGACGGCGCTTTCTTCGCCAGCCAGGTTATCAGTGTCAGGATGGTAACTGCCGACGGTCGCCTCCTGCAGGTGAGCGCACAGCAGAAAAACCTGCTCAATGCCGTGCGCCTGAGCTACGGCATGTTGGGCATCATTTACGAAGCCGTATTACGTGTCCGACCGATCATGCCGTTTTCCGTAACGCACAGGCGATGCACGCTGCACCAGTTCGCCAAAGCTGCGGATAGCCTGTCGCGAACGGACGTCGGAATAAAATTCTATCTGATGCCGTTTCGCGATCGAGTCTATCTGGATCTTCGGCGATACAGCGCAGACGCTGCAGCGTCCAGTACTTTGCCGTGGCGCCTCAAGGATTGGGGCGAAAGCACGGTATTACCCAGTGTCTTCAAGTCCATCAACAAGGTCGTGCCAGTGTCCGGCATACGCTACAGGATGATTGACGAAATCAGCAAGCTGACTCAGGGCATCGTCAACAATCGCCTGGTGAAGACCGGCAGCAATGCAACAGCAAATGCAGCACAATCCGATGGAAAGGTCCGGCAGCTGAACTACTCGACCTGGGTTTTCCCGGCGACTGATTTTTCCATTGTTGTTCAGGCTTACGTCGATTTCTGCGTTCAGATTCAGAGGGAGAACGATTTCCGTTGCGATATGCCTACTGTCGGCTACAGATTGAGTCGTGATACGAGCGCATTGCTGTCGCCATCGTTTGACGAACCGATGTTTGCGCTCAGTGCGGTCTCGACTCAATCAAAAGGGTGGGAAGACTTCACGATTGATCTTGCGGGATTCGCACAACATTGGGGAGGCGGCGCGTTCTTCAATCAAACTCGCGGCCTGGCGCCTGAACACGCTGGCAATCTGTACGGATCGAGGCTCGGATTCTTCCGCAAGATTCGCAGGCAACTCGACCCCGACAATCGCCTCATGAACCCGTTCCTTTCGCAATACTTTCTGTGAGCAACTGACAGTATTATGGGTGAATGACAGACGCAGACAGGCGAACTCGAGCCGTAAAAGACCACTACGACGAGATGCTCGGCTCGGTCTATTCATGGATCGTTGGTGACTTCGAAGCGAGTTACCGAGCGAATACCGAATTGTTCGCAACGCTGGGCGTTCGATCGAATCGAAACCAGACTGCATTTGACCTCGGTAGCGGGCCAGGTTGCCAGTCCATCCCGCTCGCCGAAGCCGGTTTCCGGGTTACCGCGATAGACTTCTGCGAAGAATTGCTCGTCGAGCTGCGCCAACGTGCGGGCGAACTTACGATTAACACGGTAAACGACGATATTCTCAATTTCGACGATCACATCGTCGAACCGCCCGAGTTGATCGTTTGCATGGGCGATACGCTGGTGCACCTGCCAAGCGCCGACGAGGTCGACAGCTTGCTTGGTAAGGTCTCGAACTCGCTGTCCGCGGGTGGCCGATTCGTGGCATCGCTCCGTGACTACTCGGCGACGCCGCCCGAGGGGCCCGCCCGATTTGTACCGGTGCGCAGTAGCGACAACCGGATCTTCACCTGCTTTCTGGAGTTTCGCGGCGATACCATAATCGTGCACGACATATTGCACACCAGGGAAAACGGGCATTGGC